>ULWD01004063.1_pt1 | contig 9855 bp, 9 predicted proteins | sample 1960011 | NCBI WGS metagenome assembly ULWD01 (sample SAMEA4835803, study PRJEB28245) | human gut metagenome | biome: gut microbiome; material: fecal sample | place: Denmark | collected 2008 | reverse complement strand
ACGACCCGCCGATGACGATCAGGGCCTTGGTGCCGGGCAGGGGGGCGGAACCAAGATTGTCCAAAGAACCCGCGCCGAAAAAGATTTGCGCGGGCATGAAAAATTGAAATGGCTGATACATGCCCTTAATGTATAAAACGGCGGCTCCGGACGTCAAGGATGCTCTGCGCATTCCATGAACAGGGAAACCGCCGTTCGGGCAACATCTTTTGTCTGAAGAAAGTCAGATGTCTTCAAAAAAATCGTCACTCCGGGTTGGGGCCGGTTTGGGAGGCTTCGGCACATCCGTTCCGATGGCTCCGGGATCATCCATTTCACGGCTGGTCGTAATCGTGGTGGAGGGAGCCTTCTTTTTGGAGGAACGCATGGCAGGACGCGGTGCAGAGGATGAAGAGGAACCGTCAGCCATGCTTTCTTCTTCCGGAGAATCCATCATGCTCTTCATGCTCTGAACCAGTTTATCCCGGAGGGTGCGGATACCTTGTTCCCGGCGCACGGGATCCACCGTCGTCCGGATCAGCGTCATCATATTCCTCGTGGCGTTTGCTTGGTCTCCCAAGTCGAAGCAATCCAGTTCGCAGCGCCAGCGCAAACGATCCAGAACGGCGGCTCCCTGCTCATCAAATTCGTCTTCGGACGCATTAGCGATGCGGCCCTGCATGCCGGATTTCTTGCCGGAGGAAATGGCATGGCTGATTTTTCCCAGAGCCACTTCCATGGAAATTCTCTTGTTCCACGCCTGCCTGAGGGCGGGAAGGTTGCGGGTCTTCCGGTATCCGGTGAAAAACAGCTTGTCAAAAATTTCATCCCGGTTTTTCATGGAATCCGGGAAAGCCTTGGAAGACATGCTACTGATGCCCAGGGCCTCCCCCACTTCCGTATTAAGGACGGATTGTTCCGCAATACGGGCGCCGGCTCTTCCGGCTGCTCCATTGTTGTTTTTGGAAGAGGAAGGTTCGACAAAATCAGGGTCGGAGCAGGCGGACAGGTAGGCATTCAGCAAATCCATGGCCGGCTTCTGGAACTCCGTAACGTCCAGGGTTTCCTCCGCTGTTCCTCCGGTGGAATGGGAGGTGGCGTTCATTAAATTTTCCTTAAGACGAGCCTTGAGGACGAGAACTCCCCATTGATATTGAAGCATTAATCCTTTACGGGCATTTTTATCCTGGTACTTCTTCGCTTCACGGTCCATCCAGTCCTTCATGGAATTGGAGGCGATTTTGGCGCTCTTCCCCTGGCTCTTGTCCTTCTCCTTTTCCGTTTCCATCAGAAACTTCTTGGACTGAATCAGCAGGTCATATGCGGCGCCGGGATCCCTGCCGGCGGAATTCAGTTTGCTGATAGCGGCATTGATTACCTTGGTTTCTGCAGACCTGTTCAGAGCGAGCAAATTATCCAAATCCTTGATTACCTTCTTCTTGGCATCGTTATCCATGTACTGCGCATAACAAAGGGAACCCAGGCTGAGGCTCCCGACCAGGCAAAGAGAAACGAAAGTATTCATGCTTTTTTTATTATGAAGGATGAAAGGTGATCTGGCAAGAGAGAAGGAATCTCAAAAAGATAAAATATCCTTGCAAACTAAAAATATCATGATTCCGCGCTCTGGTAGTAATTATTTCTTTTGTTTCTTCTCTTTAAGGAACTTTCTTCCCAACGGGCTTTGATACAAAAATTCCGTTTCTTCGGTTTTTCCCTCCTCCCGATCAACCAACTCCATCATTTCTCCTTCCTCATATCCCGCCAGCTTCAGGTATTTAAACACTTCGGTGGCTTTGCCGGGGTAGTTGTCCAACAAAATTCGTAATAAACCTCCTCCTCCATCTTTGAGGAATGATTTGATTTTGGAGTTTCGATCTTCCATGATACTTAATATATTGGCAAGATTCCTACATTTGTCCCATTTTTCCCTGGCTTCCTGCATGAAGGCGGCGTCTTTCTCTCCAAATTCCCTGTCTCTTATCCGTTCCTCTTCCGTTTTTTGCCGTCGCATTCTCTGTTCGAATGGTATGGAGAGTTCCTTCTTTTTTCTCGCCACTCTCTCGTCTCTTTCTTTCAAGAAGGACTCCCACCTGGCGTTAAACTCTTTGCTCCAAACCGCCGTTTTTCTCTCCATAACTTCTTTCTTCCAGCCCTCGAAATCAGGAATGTAGGCTTCTTTCATCATCTTCAGCATCGTTGCCGCGTAAATGGAACAAAGCTGCCCCACTTCTTTCTTTCTCACGGCAGAGAATTTTTGCTTGAGATTGATTTTGGAAATGATAACCAGATCTACCATAACTTTCCCTTTGAGAGAAATATCATTTTTTAAGTCAAAATCCGGCGTCATTTGTTCAAACGGTGTATTTTCGTTCTCTCCAAACAGAGGAGCAGCGGAAGTAATCCGGGCTATCAACAATAACCGATCCAGCTTGTCCGGGGAAACTCCCCCTCTGATGTCACTCCACTCAAGCTGCCCCATATGAGTACGGGCTGTTTGGTAAAATTTTACGAGTTCTCCTTGCTGAAGAAGTTTTTTTAATTCTCCAATGTCAGAATCCCTGTTGAATTTCAATTCTTGCGAATCTGTTGGAAAAGCGGCGGACGAAGGCAATGCAATAACAGAGGAAAAGGTCGCAGGCGACGCTAGAGCAACGGAACAAAACAGAAAATAATTCATTCGAAGGTTCATCATCATGTTATATAATCAGGGTTTAAAAATATGATCGCCGCCAGAAGTCCGTTCAACGGAACATTCGTCATTTTTATTTGGATCTATAAGAAATTTTTGAATTTTAACATAAAATCGTTTATTGTCTTTTCGATTTATATGAAAACGCTGATAAACGGTGGCAATATCTGAAATTCCATTCTTACTGGAATCAGGATTTTTATAAGTTCGAAAGAGGCAATTCCATATAAATTCATTGGGATACGAATGTTCGTAAATAGGTTGCCCATCTGAGTCAACTCCTTTAATAGCATTCAAATCATCTGGAGTCCCCCGAAACCCTATATTATCATGAGAACTAAAATAATTTTCAGGATTAATTCTCCAGATACTATCTGCTTGATGAGGACCTCCAATGCTTCCGACTGAACCTTCAAATCCTTTATCCTTTTCAATAACCCAAACTCCTTTAAAACATACATCCAAAGGATGGACGGAAACAATAAGCTGAGCCGAAGCTCCTGGTTCGAAGTCTCCATCGTTGGGAAAGTCAAAAGCTAGAGCTGGAAGACCTTTGACCTGCCCGCCCAAAGTTTCATGTTCTGCAGTAAGCAGTCTTGGAAAAATTACGTCAAATTCGATAGGACGGGGGAGGGCTATTCCCTGTTCAGTTTCCACCTTAATAACAATTTTTCCAGACTGTTGGATTTGTTCTTTATTTACGTAAGGATTTATCTTAAATCTTATCGACTGGTAGTTATTTGGTATTTTTTCCAAACCGCCTTCAAGCAACTCTTTTCCTTCCATCACTTTCCATTGGATTTGATCCTTCGGTTCCAGTAAAAACGGTTTTTTACAGTTCAGGGTAACGGTGACCGTTTCTCCAATGCCGATTTTCCTGCGCTTTCTGTCTTCCTTCTTCTGTTCTTCCGTCGCGTTTTTGTCACGGGCCAGTTTGGCGGAACAGTTCTCCGTTTCCGATACCAGTTCCATGATATCGGAAAATTCCTCATCTTCGGCATGAAGAAGGGAAAAAGATGAAAAAAGGATGAAAATGGCAACGGTACGGACAAGGCAAGGGCCACTCATTTAATAAAGCTATGAAATGCTTGCATATTTGTCAAGTGACAGAGCGCGTTTTCCGTCCAATGAGAATGTGAGAATGCTGCCTAAACTATACTTCGCATAATATATGTAATGCCAAATACAATTTCGGTAGAATAATTCTCCATCCTTTAATATTTAAATGGTTATGATAGATTGGGAGGACTTAAAAAAACGCGGTATGGGAATGAATGATGAATTAGCGTTACTATCCTCTGGGATGAAAGCGGTGATGAATCGAGTTCAGCCGCTGCTGCTCCAAATGCGTATAGATCTGGGTGGTTGAAATATCGGCATGGCCCAGCATCTCCTGAATAATACGCAGATCCGCTCCGTTTTCCAGAAGATGCGTGGCGAAGGAATGACGCAGGATATGCGGGAAAACATGCTGTTCCAGTCCTGCGGCTCTGGCGCGTTCCCGGAGAATTTGACGAACCCGCTCCCTCGTCAACGGACGGCCGCGTACTGTCAGAAAGATGTGGCTTTTCGTTCCCGTCCTGACCAGTTTGGGTCTTCCTTTTTCCAAATACATTTGCAAAGCATCCAAAGCGGATCTCCCTACGGGCACCAGCCGGGTTTTATTCCCCTTCCCCAGCACGCGGACAAAAGCTTCATCTTTATCAAAACTCTCTAATTTGCAATTAATTATTTCACTAACACGCATCCCGCAGGCGTAAATCATCTCCAGAAGCGCTCTGTCTCTACATCCCAGAGGAATATCTTGAATGTCAATGCTTTCAAGCAAATTTGAGACGGTTTTCTGATCCAGCACATGAGGAAGCGACAACCCCTGCCGGGGCATTTCCAGAAATACGGAAGGGTCTTTTTCCAGTATTCCCGTTCCGGCCAGCCACCGGAAAAAAATACGCAGATGCACCATTTCCACCCGCATGGAGCTGCGGGCCATGCCCCGGTCCTGCAAATGCCGCAGAAATGCCGAAAGCGTGTCGATGCCCGTTTGGGCAAGGCCGGTATTATCCATTTCCAGAAACCGGGCAAATGCCTCCAGCGTCTGTCTCACGGAAAGCTGGTAGGCGGTGCTCAGGCCTTTTTCCGCGGCCAGAAAACGGATGAAGCGTTCCAAATGAGTTTGCATGGAGGCTGCCTTTCCTGTCATCTGTTAAAACCGTTCCACCAGAAACAGGAATTCCGTCACGTTCTGAGGACGGTTTCTGAAATTCCGGCTGCCCCGGAACGCGGCGTACGGCGTTTCCAGCGTAACGGTATGGCCCAGGCGTCCAAGGAAACCGGTCATTTCCTCATAGTTGATGAACCCCTCCGAGCTGTAGGAAAGCAGAATAAATTTGGCCGGGCAATCCTCCAGCAGCCGGAACAGGGCCTCCGGAGCATGCTGGCGGCTATTGTACGTGGAACGTTTCCAATCTGCGGGAATGCCGGAAACTCGGCTGGTTTCCTCCGGCTTTTCATAAGAAGACAGCAAATTCAGCATGAAATAATTGGAACCGTACGGATGCTGGTTATAGGGAGGATCCAGGTACACCACATCCATTTCCGGCAGCTCGGCAGCCAGTTCATTGGCGTCACGGCAATGGATGGAATACCGGCAGTCAAACCGGGAAAACACGGGAAACGGCAGCGAAATTTCTCCCAGAATGCGGGAAAGGGCGTTGCCTCCCGTTCCCCCGAATTTGCCGATTCCGTTCCTGTCTTTGTAAAAACCTTTGAATACGCCGGATGTGTTTGTGTGGACGGAAGCTTCCGCCAGAAGAGGAGCGATAAAATAGGGCCTGACTTCTGCCGGAAGCAAATTGATGGTCTGCCTCGCCGTATCCAGGTACACGGCGTTGCGGCGCGTATAGAAAACGCGGTCATCCGCCGTGATGCAGTCCGGATTTCTGGGAGCGTACAGTTCCGTGATGAAGCCAGGGGATTCATGCGTTTCCATATACCGCAGCAGGCGTCTGTAATGTCTGTCCAGCTCCAGATTTTCCACTTCCTCCGCGTTGCTCAGGTAACAGGTATTGACGACCCGGCTGTATTCCTCCAGATCATTGACGATCAAGTCTTCCGAATGCTGTTTCAGAAAACGCGCCACAATGCCGCTGCCGGAAAAAAGATCCCCTGCTTTCAGCCTTTCCTTACCCAGGCGTTTTTTCACCTGTTCCAGCCCCGTCCCCAGAAAATGAAGCAGGGAACGCTTATTGCCCAAATAGGTTACAATTTGTTCCGTCAGGAATCTGGGATCTTCCTCCATCTGCGGAGCTGGAAGGGATGATGGCTCGTTCCGGGTCATATAGCAGGTCCCGTCCAGCATACGGCACTCCGGACTTTCCGTCAAGTTGCTCCGGGGTGCGGAATAGAGAACCTTTCCTTTATCCGCAAGGGAAACGGAGTCCGGCCCTGCGCAAAACATGCCGTAAGAAAGGCCTTTCCAAAACGAGGAATCATGTTATCGTGCCAACAATCATGAAAAGGAAGTTTCTACCCTGTTCCCTGCTCTGCATGTTCCTGGCGGCTACAACGGCCCTTGGCAATCCCGGAGACACTTTTTACGAAGCCAACCTTTCCCTGACGCGCGCGGCACGGCAGGAGAAGGAGGGGGATTATAAGGCAGCCCTGGAAAGCGGCAAGAAAGCGGAGCAGTTGCTTCAGTCCCTTAAAACATCCGAGCCGGAGTGGAATCCGGAATGGGTGGCCGGCAAACTGGATACCGCCGCTCAGCTGCAGCGTCGCGTGGAACCTCTGGCGCAAAAAGCCGGAGCTCCCAAAAAGGCGGATTATTCCCTGAGACCGGGAGAACAGCGGGATTTTACCCTGCAACGCGCCTATAAGGCCCATGAACGGCAAAAAACGGTTGTCGGAACCGTTCCTGTTCTCCCTTCCCCCCACAGCACGCAACCGGGAAAAACGGTTGTTCCCGCTTCTGCCTCCCATCCGGAAATCCGCTCCGTCAAGCCGGCCTCTGCCAGGCAGGAATCCGTTTCCAGAAGATCCGTTCCTTCGCGCGGGCTTCCTCCCCGGGCGGACCGGGATGGAAGATTCCGTATCGGAAGCTGATGCGGATACAAGGGCAGGAAAAGGGAGACGGAAATGGGAGACATCCCCTTTTTTCTTTCAATTGCTAAAAGAGCCGCTTTCCCGATTTGGGAAAGCGGCTCTGCGATTTTTTGCTCAGCTGCTCGCTCAGGCGTTCTGCTTGGCGGCTTCTTCAACAGCCACGGCCACCGCTACGGAAGCGCCGACCATCGGGTTGTTGCCCATGCCGATGAGGCCCATCATTTCCACATGGGCGGGCACGGAGGAAGAACCGGCGAACTGGGCGTCGGAGTGCATGCGGCCCATGGTATCAGTCATGCCGTAGGAAGCGGGACCGGCCGCCATGTTGTCCGGGTGCAGGGTACGGCCCGTGCCGCCGCCGGAAGCCACGGAGAAGTACTTCTTGCCCTTCTCATTGCATTCCTTCTTATAGGTGCCGGCTACCGGGTGCTGGAAGCGGGTGGGGTTGGTGGAGTTCCCGGTGATGGAAACGTCCACGCCTTCATTCCACATGACAGCCACGCCTTCGCGCACGTCATCGCAGCCGTACACGCGCACGGCGGCTTTGGGGCCCTTGGAAAAAGCTTTCTCCTGGATGATGTTCAGCTTGCCCGTGGCATAGTCAAACTTGGTTTGCACGTACGTGAACCCGTTGATGCGGGAGATGATGTACGCGGCATCCTTGCCGAGGCCGTTCAGGCAGACGCGGAGATCCTGTTTGCGGACGCGGTTGGCGGACTTTGCAATACCGATGGCGCCTTCAGCGGCGGCAAAGGATTCGTGACCGGCCAGGAAGCAGAAGCATTCCGTTTCATCGCGCAGGAGCATGGCGGCCAGGTTGCCGTGGCCCAGGCCCACCTTGCGTTCATCCGCAACGGAGCCGGGAATGCAGAAGGACTGAAGGCCTTCTCCGATGGCTTCAGCGGCGTCGGCGGCCTTCGTGCAGCCCTTCTTGATGGCGATGGCGGCTCCCACCACATAGGCCCAGCCGGCGTTTTCAAACGCGATGGGCTGAATGCCGTTCACAATTTCACGGGGGTTGATTCCCTTGGAAAGGCAGAGTTGTTCCGCTTCTTCAATGGAGCCGATGCCGTATTTGGCCAGGGCTTCATTGATCTGCTTGATGCGGCGGTCGTAGGATTCGAAAAGAGGCATAATGGTAATAGTGCTTGAAGTTAAGATACTCTTTTTAATTCAATCTCATTCGTGACGAGGATCGATGTATTTGGCGGCCTCGTCGAAACGACCGTAGTTGCCCGTGCATTTGGCGACGGCTTCGTTGGCGTCCACGCCCTTCTTGATCATTTCCATCATCGGCCCCATGCGCACAAACTCGTAGCCGATGATTTCACCGTCTTCATCCAGGGCAAGCTTGGTAATGTAGCCTTCAGCCATTTCCAAATAGCGGGGGCCTTTGGCGCGGGTGCCGTACAGGGTGCCGATCTGGGAGCGAAGCCCCTTGCCGAGGTCTTCAAGACCGGCGCCGATGGGAAGGCCTCCTTCAGAGAAGGCGCTCTGGGTGCGGCCGTACACGATCTGCAGGAACAGTTCGCGCATGGCGGTGTTGATGGCGTCGCACACGAGGTCCGTGTTCATTGCTTCCAGTATGGTCTTGCCGGGCAGGATTTCCGCAGCCATGGCGGCGGAATGGGTCATGCCGGAGCAGCCGCTGGTTTCCACGAGTGCTTCTTCAATGATGCCGTTTTTGACATTCAGCGTCAGTTTGCAGGTGCCCTGCTGGGGAGCGCACCAGCCCACGCCGTGGGTCAGGCCGGAAATATCCGTGATTTCCCTGGATTGCGTCCAGTTGCCTTCCTGCGGGATAGGAGCCGGACCATGGTTGCAGCCTTTCTTGACGCAACACATTTGTTCGATTTCGTGTGTAAACTGCATGGTATTAGGATGTTAATATGAAGATAGAGCTGCAGTCATCGGACAGCCCTACCTTGAGCGGGACGGATCATACCAGCAAATTCCCGATTAGCAAACACGAATGATTGAAAATTGGTTAAAAGGCCTCATAATCAGTCAGGAGCCCTGCCCTGCATGAAGTCACGACCACGCCGCCCCTTTCTCAACAAATTGGCAATCATCTTTGTCCCAATATTGATGATCGGCTTCTCCTTATTCATGTGGGCATGGCAGGTGGAACCCAGGCGTGTGGAAACCGTCACGGCTGCGATGGAGATGCCTCAGTGGAAGAGAAAAGAAAGCCCTCCCCTCCGTATCGCGATTGCCGGGGATTTCCATCTGCGTCCGAACGGGGGCGATCTGGCGCACAGGTACATGGAAACAATCATGGAAGCTCGGCCGGATATGATTTTCCTGCTGGGGGATTATGCCAACGGCCACACGAGGGAGAGCAGCATGGCCCCGGAAACGGCCCGGGAATATTTCAAGATGTTGAAAGCCCCTCTCGGCATTTTTGCCGTGCAGGGCAACCATGACCAGTATTACGGCTGGAACTTATGGCGCAACATGTTTTCCGGGCTGGGCATCCTGCCCATGTGGAATGATTCCCTGCTGCTGCACCTTCCCGGAGGCCGTGAGCTGCAGCTCTCTTCCGTCAGGGACGACTACCACCTGAGAATCAGGCCGGAGGAATTGCCTCTGCGTTTTTCCCCGGATATTCCGCATATCCTTCTTTCACATGTACCCGACATTTTTCCTCTGCTGGCTCCCGGCACGGCGGACCTCGTCATCAGCGCGCATACCCACGGAGGCCAGATATGCCTTCCCGGAGGCAGGGCCCTGGCAAACATCTCACGAGAGAAGGTCAAATTTTCCTATCCCTGGTCCCAGCTGAACGGAACCCCCTTCCTCATTACCCGCGGTTTGGGATGCAGCGTTCTTCCCCTGCGCTTCTGCTGCCCTCCGGAAATCATCGTGCTGGAAATCCAATAAGAAACAACTATCCGGATAACGCGCCGTTCCCTCATGCCCTTTATTTCTTATTCACATTATATTTACATATTGTTCACAACAATATGTGCAACCATGTTTCTGGAATCCTGCTCCACTCCGGCTGCGGCCCCGGAACCCGTGGCCGGCTGGTATGAAGGAACCCTCTATGAAGACAAGCCTTTCTACATCACTAAAAATGC
>ULWD01044710.1_pt1 | contig 9919 bp, 3 predicted proteins | sample 1960011 | NCBI WGS metagenome assembly ULWD01 (sample SAMEA4835803, study PRJEB28245) | human gut metagenome | biome: gut microbiome; material: fecal sample | place: Denmark | collected 2008 | reverse complement strand
ATGCCGTGCCGCAGCCGCCGGAGCGGTGCTTAAGCCGCAAGGCAGGAATTGTGCGGTGTTGCCCTAACTGCGGGTTGCAAAAACTTGCCCCCCGTGCCGTGCGGCATCTCTTCGTTGCTGTTATAGTTTCTATTATATCATATGCTTCGCGTGTGTCAACGGATATTTTGACGAATATTATGCAGGCATCTCTTCGTTGCTGTTCACGCTTTTTCTCTGCCGCTTTTCCTTCCCATCCTTCTTCATTTCATCCAGGCATTCCCGCTCACGCACCTTCCTTCTCACCTATTATCCCAAGGGCAATACCGCATAATTCTAAGTGCCGATACGGCGAGCGAGGTGCGGTAGCTGCTAGGCCAAAAGCGCAGATAATACTGGATGTCTTATCGAGCATTTTGGCAACGCAGATGCCGTGCCGCAGCCGTCGGAGCGGTGCTTAAGCCGTCAGGCGGGAATTGTGCGGTGTTGCCCAAGGTCTATCTGAAATCAAAAAACGCCGGATATTTCCATTTCTCAGCTGCACCCCAACAAAAAAGCAGCGGCCAGCAATCTGCCAGCCGCTGCTTACCTTATTATAATAGCGCTCCCGGATGTTCCGCTGCGCTTCATCTCAATTACTCTTCGCTGTCATCCGGGATATCTTCCTCAAAAGCATCCATCCAGCTTTCGTTGTGCCACTTATCTTTTTCACCTTTTTCCTTGGCGGCAACCTTCTGCCGTTGTGCCTGGTCGTTCATTATGGTGCCGATCGGGTTCAGCGCGCGTTCTTCAATAATGTGGTAGAACAGCCCCATCGGGTTATTCACGTTGGGGTCCTTGGCGGCCTTTGCCCAGAACACATCAAAGTCCAGTTCATGCGCCATAGCTTCCATCAATGGGGTCAGGCTGCCATACTTTTCAATCACTTCATTCATGCAGGCCAGGTAATGCAGCCGCATTTCGTCTTTCAGCCCATTGCGCAGGCTGGAAGGCGATGGCACGCACCGCGCTGCCAGGTGGCGGTAAATTTCGTGGTAAGCGCCGCGCTGGCCGCTCGTCAACGTCTTTTCCAGGTATCCATCATCTACAAACTTTGCAAACTCTTTTCGCATATCCTGCCGTTTTACAATCGTTTCGGGAATCAGCTCTACCTTGGGCGGCTCAGGCTCCGGCATCGTTTGCTGCACCGGCTCATCCATCACATGGTACTCCGCTTCCAACAGCTCCTCTTTGGGTTCTGCTGCCGACTTTGCCTTGCGGAAAATATAAATGCGATAGTTATCCATATCCTCGCGCAGCACCTTGTTCAGGTACCGCGCCGGGCTGCGCATCGTCTGCGACCGGGGAATGATCTCCTGTGCATAGCGGGGTGCCACACCGGCCAGCCAACTGGTCAGCCCGCCGCAATCCAGGATGATGGCATTCATCTTTCCAAACACCGTTTTGTTGCCGCCGTCCTGCTCGCCATCGCCTGCCTGGATGGTGCAGCAGGCATCTGCCAACACATCAATGATCACTTCCACCGCGTGCAGCTCTTCGGGCGTAATCTCCGCGCGCAGCTGATCCATGCGCGCTTTCACAACAATTTCCTCCCGCAGCTCGGTGCGGTGGCGGCCAAAGGAATAGGGGATCGTTGTTTCCGGTGCCGAAACATAATCAAAGGTGATCACGCTGGGGTCATCCAGCAGCGAATCCTCAATCGCCACGGTGGGGCGGCCCTTCTTTTTGCTCTTTTTGCGCACTGTGCTGTTGATGCTGTCCAGGTTGGCCTGTGCGGCGGCATCATCCACCGGGTCAATCGTTACCACCAGCGAAAGAACCTTCTGCCCTTTTTTTTCGTATACATCGTAATTAAAAATAATATCCGTCTTTTCGTTAATTTCCGCCTTTGCCTTTTCCAGTGCCAGGCGGCGGAAATCCGACCATCGGTTGGCCGTATACGAAAGCTGTTCATACAGCATGCTCAGGTTCCATACCAGCGGTTCCCCGGCCGCTTTCTTTTTCAGGTACAGGCTCTGGTAGCTCTTGCACAGCTCGTAAATGCGGATGGAATAGGTGGACCGCATCAGCATGGTGTAGGTCACATCCATGGTGGTATACAGGGTTTTCAGCTGCACCAGGTGCGGTTTCAGCACCGGATCCAGCGTGATGGTCATGCGCGCGCGGCCCTCATCAATGCGCACTTTATCGATCCAGCGGAATGTTTCCACCGTGGAAGTTCCGTTATTCTTGATCCACTGGATGGGCGCGTTGGCCAGCTCCTCAATATTTTTGCGCACCTGCTTGTACAGCGCCCCGCTGTGCGGGTCCATGCCGGTCATCTTGATAAAATCATAAATGCTCAGCTCATAAGAGGGCAGGTCCGTATCCTCCGGCTTAATCATCGAAAAAATATGCAGCATCAGGCGCTGCTGGCTCAGCGTCAGGTTGTTGCGCGTCATCTGTACAAGGTCATTGGATTTGCGAACGATGGTCTGGTCCCCGCGTTCTTCAAACGTAACGACAAACGGATCATCTTTTTTCTGTTTACTTGCCGCCATAAGCAGGGGCCTCCTATATCGGTTGCTGTATCCCGGGTGGTCACGCACATCATGTTAAACATTATAGCACATCCTGTTGTCCAGCGCAAGAATTGCAAATTTACACAGGGTTTCACCGCCATTACCCTGTGCAAAATGCAACACCCGCGTTGTGGTTTGCCCTATATCCTGTGGGGGCTGCAGCCCGGGTGCAGGTTACACAGGGTTTTATTGTGCTTTTCTGTCCTGCTGTTTCAGGGTTCTGTAACCTGATGGAATGGCAACACCAATTTTTTCCCGTTCTCCCCCATCTCCCGGCTTACCTCTGGTTGTTATTATGGCTTAGTTGTTTAGTTCTATATTAGTAATAGGTAGAGCCTGTGTAATTTAACAACGCAAACCTGTGTGTTCAACCAACTGCAGCCTGTGCATTCCACCACTATTTTCCTGTGCGGAAAGCAACCTGCGTAAAGTTGCAAATAAGCCAAAAACAGCCAAACCTGTGTAAATTGCAACACGGGGAACGGGCCTATCCTGTGTGGTTTTCCAACAGGTACGCGGGTCACGGCGGGGCAGGGGAGCGGGAATACCCTGTGTAAAATGCAACTGTTCCGGGGGAAACCTGTGCGTTTTTCCAACGGTAAGCGGCATAGGGAAACAAGGCAATCCTGTGCGTTTTTCCAACACGTTTCGGGAATGTTCGGCACAGAATGTGGGCAATACCCTGTGCAAAATTGCAACAGCTCACAGCTGCTTCAAATAGATCAGTTGCAAATTTACACAGGGCAGCACCCCTATATTATAAGGTAAGTGCCGCACAGAATGGCGCGTGAGGGGTTGCAGTTTACACAGGATAGATTGAAAGCTGGGAGCTGGAGGTGTATCTGAAAACAAAGAAAAAGCTCGTCTGTTTCAGTAAACGCAGCCGGATTTTGTGCTTGCGAAAGATCCGCTATTTTCGTTGCTCTCAGATTCACCTCAGGAGCTGGCGCAAATAGAGATCGGCAAGGGGGAACCGGGAATCAGGGGCAGGGCAGGGGAAACAAAAAAGCGAATGGCATATCTGCAGCAAACCCGCACCCCGTTGTAAAGGGAGAACGGCGTCCCGTTGGCGGGCGTGCAATCCACCAAACACACACCCGCCGCCGCAAACACCGCAAACCGTTTGCAGGGGCGCGGTGTACCCATCGCGCCGCAAAAAAACGGGAACCGTGCGCCGCAAACCTGCCATCCCTCCCACAAGGCGCCCACCCAGCCGCCAGGCCCCGCCGCAAACAGGCGCATGCGAAACAAATAATTGCGCAAAAACAGGGAAATGCAGCAAAAAAGGCGAATTCTGCTGTAAAGTTGCGCTCTGTGTGCGCAGAGGATCATAAACGCACGGTCAAAGTATATAGAAGGGACCGCTGCCAAAAAGAAAATCAGGAATAAATTATACAAAGGCTTTGAACATACTGTATAATTGGAGGAAAACGCAATCAGTAAAAGTGCTGAAAAACAGGAATTTACGTGGATTGTATTGTCTTTCTGGTGTAAAGGTGCTATATTAAGAAAATAAAAAGTAAATGCGCAATGAGAAGACTCGATGCGGTTTTTTTTTGAAAACAACATGGCAACGGTTGCGCAAGTAAAAGAAGCTGGTTTCTTTTATTGTTCCACAGGGATCCCCTGTGGAACAATGTGCTTTCATCAAGCCAGCGCGAAAGGCGAGTGAGCAGATTGAATAGAACAGGGAAAAACACAACAGGTTGGGCGCGCCGGCTGACAGCGCTGCTTGTCACCGCTTGCCTGGTTATGGCAATGGCCCTGCCTGTATACGCCGAGGTGGATCTTCTGCCCGATGCACCTGACGAAGTAGAGCTGCTGGAGGATGAGCAGGGAACGGCCTCCGGGGAGGATACCACTCCGCCGGAGCAGAACGCCGCCACCCCGGAACCGGAACAAAGCGCCGAGCCGGAGCAGCCCGCCCCGACCGAAACGCCGGAGCCCACGGCAGAACCCACCCCGACCCCGGAACCGGCAGCCACCGCAACGGCCACCCCTGTGCCGACCGTGACCCCCACCGCCACCCCGGAACCGACCGAACAGCCGCAGAAGATGTACGCCGCAAGAAGCGTGGGTAACGTGCAGGCAGTTAGTGCGACGGGAGTGCCGGCTACTTACAAGCTCTATTTTGCAGTGCCTAGTAGCTGGAGTGATTGTACAGCGGTGAAAATACATGCCGCTGATGGAAAAAATCCAGATCAAGATCACTTTTATTATCTTGAGATGCATGAAGTTGACGAAACGAAGGATCGAAGAAAAATTTATTCTGTGGTTCTGAAAAAGGCCGATCACTATAAAAGCGGAGGGTTGAATGGACTTGAATTTTGCGGATATAATGGAGAACCAATTGAAGAAACAAAGCCTGCACGCAAAATAGTAATTGCTGAAGTAGGACAACAGAATCCACCGTGGATGACGTTCAATCCAGCTGATACAAATAATTATATCGGCGGCGACTACTATGACGGAAATAATAAGGAGGGCGGCTGGAATCGAGATGACTGGACTATCTATACGGTTAGCCATAAGCATTTCGCTGGCAAAGAGATGGCCTTTGAAAATAAAACCAGTGCAACACTAACGAACGTCAAAGCCTGGTTTTATGAACCGGATACTAATAAAAACCTTACACCAGTCAGTGAGCAGCCAATATCCTTAAATGATATCCAACCTGGTTTCACAGCAACCTTTGCCATTCCTAAAGTTCTTTGCTCTTTTGTTCGCTTTACCGCGGGCGATAGTGATACAGAAATAAGTGAATACTACAATTTTTATAATGAGGAAGTAACAGGAGAAAAACAGAAACGCTTCCAGTATTCCGAAGGTCAATGCTATTGCTACATGTACAATGGCAATGATGATGCAACATGGGGGCGTCCCGGTGCCATCCGCATCTATTACGATGCTACTTTCTCCAAGATGGCATTGAATGGAGATACCGGCGACTTTTCAATCCCCAAAGCCAATAATAATAATAAAGAGACCATTTATTATCGGATAAAAGGAGGCAACGGAAACTCCGAAAAAGGCACGCTGGTAAAAGATGATACAAACGAAAACCTTTATTATGTTGACATTCCCCAAGAATATAGTTCAAATAGTTCAATCATCTTTTCCGGTGAAGAAATTAACGATGACAATACGACAAAAGGAAATGGAGTAAGTACAGCGTGGTTGCCGATTCCCACAGATGACAAAAATTGCTTCTATGCGGATACGAATGACGATGCAGTATATAAAGGTACCACTCGTGGCGGCTACTGGGCTCCAAAAGGTACCCTGCGTGATGCCGAAACGTGGAAAAATACTGACACTACTGACACTACTAAAACTAAAGTAGTAGATATTGCATCCGTTCCTTTTACGGAAAAACCAAACACAAAGTATGTTACCAGTACGCTGTATGACTATTATACAGATTACGAACTGAACGGCAATAACCGTGATAACTACGATAATGATAATACGGTTAATCAGCGCCACTGGGTACCCTTCCGCCAGTTCGATCAGGCAATCAGCGACTACTATCAGAGTTATGTAGATAAAAATACCGGAAAGCCCATTATATATCCCATTTATACAGGCCATTTCCAGCCAAGCGATTGGGATAAAAGATTTGCGGATATTGCAAGTACATTGAATTTGTACGGATGGAGTTCTTACAATATCTTTATCGCAGCCAATAACTCGAACTTTGATATAGGAGACACAAAAGAGAAAAAAAATTCCTACGCTTTCCAGGGCATTGTGGCAGACAAAAGGGACAGCGATGGCGACATCGTGATGAATGGAACGACCCTGAAAGAACCGCATTTCAATGAAAAGTTCCTGACCGGCCAAAACAGCAAAAATGCAAAACTTGGCGAAGTTTACCACAATGTTGAGTTCCCGTTTACCCAAGAAGAAGTTTTTATAGAACCAGCGCAAACGCCAAATGGCCCGCAAAAAGGCGAGGGCGTTAAATACTGGTGGTTTGACAGTAAAGAAACTTCTCTATATCTGCGCAAAGATACAAATAGCGATCAGTTGTACCTTGGTAATGATAGCCCAGGAGTGACAACCGCTGAATATAAGAGCGAGGCGTCCCACAACGTGGACAGTGCAAGTAGTCCAGATAATGTTTCAACGCCATACGGCTTTTTCCCGTTCAATGAAACCACAACCAGTAAGAGCGCAGTCAGGTACAATTACGGTTACGGTGCAAAACTTGAAATCCCGTTTACCCTAACCAGTACCGGAACAGTTAAGGACGACTACAATAATGAAATTCCAATTCGTTTTTACTTCTCTGGTGATGATGATGTGTGGGTTTTCATTGACGATCAGCTTGTCCTGGATATTGGCGGTGCTCATGCCAGAGTTTCTGGTGTGTTGGAATTTGACCAGCGCGATAATAAGAAAAACACCGTAACTTCCTATGTTAGCCGGGTCAAGAACAGCAAGACAGGTAATTATGGCGCTGAAAATTGTGATGAGCACAACCATACAACGGCGACAAGCATTACTTACTTAGGAACAACCGAAACGTATTATAAAAACGCAAGTGTTTCCATCCCTAATCTTTCCACCGGCAAGCACACCCTTACCATGTACTACATGGAACGCGGTATGTGGGAGTCCAACATGGCGGTGGCGTTCAACTTCCCGGATAATAACGAGCTGCAGGTTCAAAAAGAGGTTGATCTGAACAAGGTTGATCCGGACTTCCAAAAATGCTTTACAAACCAGAAAATCTTCAACTTCACCATCCAGAACCAGGCAACCCATTATGGAGAAAAAGTGGCCGCTGGCTCGGATACAAGCGGTACCAAAGAGGTGAATTTTGCGGATTGTGACGAGATTAAACCCGCAACCGATTCAACCGAAGGTGAGTACATTTTCAAGTTGGATACAAACCCCGAGCAAGGTTCCGGGCCTGAAGGCGAAAAGGTCCTTCACTGGTACGCACGCTATACGGATACGGAACCCGTCAGTGCAGCGCGTAAGAAACGTTATGGCATCCTGACGCTGAAAAACCCCATCAATATCAAAGACGAGCGCTTCCTTACGTTCCAGGTTTACGTTGATCCAGGGGATAGTGGAGGTGACCTTTCCCTCAACAACCTGTATCTGGAACTGCTGGATGAAAATGACGTCCAAAAAGGCAGCCTTGGCACATCAGGCATTAACGGCGCAACGTATGGCTCGGTCGAAGTGAAGACAGGCGCATGGGTCACCGTAAAGCTGGACCTGAACAAGATGAAAGCGCAGGACGGTTTTAACGGCAAGGTCAAAACCATCCGCGTGGGCGATAACTATAGCCGCCACATCTATTTCAGGAACTTTACCTTCATTCCCAAAGCGGTGCCAAAAACGATGACCGGCTATACAACCGATCAGAAGGAAATCCCGGATTACGGCTCCGCCACAAGCGGTCAGTTGCAAAACGCCATAAACGCACAGTACACCTCCACCAAGGACAACGACACCCAGTTGGTGGACGATGACGGACGCTTTGTTCTGGAAGATGGAGAAACCGTTACCTTCAGCGACCAGTTCCGCCGCGGCAGCTACATTTCGCTCAAAGAGGAACTGAACCGAAACCTGTACGACACCACATGGACGGTGTGCGAGAACGGGAAGGCGGTTACTTCGATGAAGGGCGATAGCGAATCCGTGACAGTTACCGACACGAACAAGTCGCTGGACAAGCAGGAGGGAAGCAGCCCCAATGATGGCCGAACGGAAAAAATAAGACCGAATGATGATCAAACGGGTAATAGCTATACCGGAAACAAACCCTCCGCCGACACCATCGTCTTCCGCTCCTATAAGGACCCGGACGAAAATAGCTCCACGCTGACAAAGCTAAAGGTAAAATACGTCAACACCGTCAAAACCGGCGGGCTGAAAATCCAAAAGAAGGCCGCAGACGGTGAGAAAGATACCATTAAAGGTACCTACACCTTCAAAGTTACCTTTAATGATGTTGGCGGTGAGGGTCTGGAAAAAGAGCCCATCATAAAGTATGTTGAGATCAACATGAGCGATGAGAACAACTCAGAACACACCGGAACCATCACCGGCATCCCCGTTGGCACCCGCTATACCATCGAGGAAGTCAAAACCGATGATTCCAGACTGCAAAGCGTAACCGTTCCGGATGGTCAATACGCCCATGTGATCGACAACACCATGGTGGAAGGCGAGATTGTGGCGAGCGAAAATCCGAGCAATCCGAACGATCTGAAAGTTACCGCAATCTTTACCAACACCCAGCGCAAACTGATCAACATTGAGTTCGATAAGCTCTGGAAAGATGCAAATGGTACGGTCCTTGGTACAACGAACCAGCCGAACGAGATTTACATCCAGCTCCAGCGCCGCCTGGAAGGCAGCACAAATGATAAAGATTGGAAACCGGTAAAATACCCGGCTGACAACACGCTGGACTATGTTACCATTAAGCGCGGTGAAAACGTCTGGCAGTTTACCTTTAGCGGTTTGGATCAGTACCAAATCAATACGGATAATAAGCACATCAATTATGAATACCGCATTGTGGAAGGTACGGTGACAGGTACCGGGGAAAATAGCAAATTTACCCAGGCAAACGGAACCATTACGATTAAAGGCAATACGTATGTTGTAACGGCTAAAGCGGAAGCAAAAATCAGCGATGGAGATAGCACAAAGGTCACCCAAGCCAAAGCCACCGATGGAACCATCACCGGCGACAGCGGCACGATTGTGCTGACCAACAAGCTGCAGAACCCGAAGTTTGTACTGAATATCATCAAGAAGGACGCGGAAAAAGGCGAAAATAACAAAGAAGTATTCTTGAAAGATGTTGAGTTCAAGCTGGAAAAGCTGAAAGCCGAAACAACCGAAGGAGAACCGCAGGTAGATACTACCTATGAATTCGATAACGAAAACACAGGTTCCATTACCGCCAAAACGAACGATAAAGGCGAAATCACCAAGGTGTTCACAAATCTGGAACCCGGTACATACCGCCTGACGGAAACCAAGGCACATCCGGGGTACAACCTGTTGGCACAGCCAATTAAGATCCAATTTACCCAAGACGGCACGTGTTCTATTGATGGTGTGAAAGTTCCGGAAAGTGCTGGATCGTTTAAGCCGGGCGCCAATAACACCTACACCATGACCCTTACCGTTCTGAACCGTAAAACGCCTGAGCTGCCCCACACGGGTGCAGACGCGCCAAGCCTGTGGCTGCTGATCGGCATGCCGCTGGCGGTGGCAGGGCTGTTGATATTCACATTCCGCTACAACAGGAAAGGGGGCCGGCGACATTAACCATCCCCCGGAAACCCAGCAACCCCCAGGATATAGGGCCTGCCCGCCCGTGCGCACCCGTTTACGGCAGGGCG
>ULWD01036847.1_pt1 | contig 9923 bp, 9 predicted proteins | sample 1960011 | NCBI WGS metagenome assembly ULWD01 (sample SAMEA4835803, study PRJEB28245) | human gut metagenome | biome: gut microbiome; material: fecal sample | place: Denmark | collected 2008 | reverse complement strand
AACAAAAACTTTTGCCGTATTTGCTGGAAAAGGCAAAAGAAAACCACGACACCGGAATTCCTCTTGTGCGAGCAATGGTGTTAGCGTTTCCGGGGGACCCGGTGTGTGGTTTCTTAGACCGTCAATATATGCTTGGTGACCGCTATCTGGTGGCCCCTGTCATGGACGAGACCGGTGAAACCAGACAAGGCGCACTTTGGATAACGGAAACGGTTGATTATTTTACGATTCCGCTCTGGGAAAGGGTTACTTCGGATTGAAAGAAAATATCTTTTACCGAAGTGCCAATCCATAAGGAATAGGTACCCTCATTTATCACAAAAGCTTGATTTTTACAGTTATAGGTGGCAAAGTCCTTTTTGCTAAGGCAGAGGGAAACATGTTTTGTTTCCTGTGGGGCGAGTGCCACCTTTTTAAATGCCCTCAATTGTTTTTTTGGCTGCCCTTCTTCCGGGATGCCGACATAGAGCTGTATGGTCTGTGCACCTGCTCTGTTTCCAGTGTTTGTAATCTGGCAGCGGCAGCAAACAGTTTCATCGTCGGTTTTTTCAACGGAAAAATCATGCAAATCAAAGGTTGTGTAACTAAGACCGTATCCAAATGGGAAGAGAACCGGAATTTCTTCGGTTTCATAATAGCGGTAGCCAACCATTAATTTTTCCGTGTATTCCACATGACGCTGACCGGAATTATCCACTGTGCCTGGATAGGATTTGAATTTTTCGGTCGGTGTATCACAAAGGTGAACCGGATAGGTTTCCGCCAAGTGTCCGGATGGATTTACCTCGCCAAAGAGAACTCGTGCTAAAGCAAGTCCGCCATGCATGCCGCAGTAGCTTGTCTGAATCAGTGAGTTTACTTCTTTTATCCATGGCATTTCAACCGGACCGCCGTTGATCAGTACCACGGTGAGATTTTTACATTTTTCTGTCAAAGCCTCAATCACTTCGTTTTGTCCATATGGAAGTGTCATGTCCGGGCGGTCAAATCCTTCCACATCGTAAGCATGGTTTAATCCACCGATAAAGATGACTTCATCGTAGGACGGGCAGGCATCCAGTGCCTCTTTCAGATACTTCTCACGTATCGGGCGGATTTCTTTGTCAAACTGTTCTTTTCCGCGGTCTGTTGTATAATCTACATCCAGACTTTCTGCCTGCCAGTCGACTTCACCGGCTACATGTTTTTCATTATCTACGTAATAACCGGGCAGCCAGTCAATCTGTGCATCACCGCCGAGTACCATACGCATGCCAAGCATTGGCGAAATATCATAAAGTGCTTTGATTTCCGCACTTCCACCGCCGGCAGCATGTGTTCTTTTGGCGTTATCGCCGAGGACAAGAATTTTCTTTGTTTCCTTGGAAAGCGGGAGATGTGCCGTGTCATTTTTTAACAGGACAATTCCCTCTTCCGCAATCTCCTGAATGGTCTGCTGATGTTCTTTTGTGTTTGTGCAGCCTTTATTTCTAGTTTTGTCACCGAGCTTAATTCGCTCCATCATTGTTAAAATCCGCTCAATCCGTTCGTCAATTACAGATTCGTCGATTCCTCCAGATTTTACTTTTTCAAGAAGTGGATTTGCTAACTTATAATCGTCAAAATCCGGTGTGACGGACATTTCCATATCAACCCCGTTTAAAGCGGTTTTTTCTGTGTTATGCACGCCGCCCCAGTCAGAAATTGTAACCCCATCATAGTGCCACAAATCACGTAGAATTGTTTTTAAAAGCGTTGCATTTTCACAGCAGAATTCACCATCATACTTATTGTAGGCACCCATCACACTATACGAGCCACCTTCCATTAATGCATCATAAAATGCCGGCAGATATAATTCAAAAAGTGTTTTATCATCGACTTTGGTGTCGACACTTAATCGGTCACACTCCTGATTATTCAGGGCAAAATGTTTCACACAAGCAGCTACATCCTGTGACTGGATTCCCTGCACCAAAGGAACTGCCATACGTCCGGTAAGGTGTGGGTCCTCGCTCATATATTCAAAGTTTCTTCCGCACAGAGGAGTTCGTTTGAGGTTGATGCCGGGTGCCAAAATGACATCTTTTCCTCGTCCGCGTGCCTCATCCCCTAACACTTCGCCAAATTTGCGAGCAAGATTAGGATTCCACGTGGTGCAAAGACATGTATTACTTGGCAGCCAGCTTACGAAATCCGTTGTGTCATCAATTGGCGTCCAACTGTCATTTTCAAATTCCTGACGCACTCCGCTTGGCCCATCTGACATAATAAGCGAAGGAATATTAAGTCGTTTTACTGCGCCGGAACGAAAAAGTCCGGCGGCATGAATCATCGCAATTTTTTCTTCCAGAGTGAGTTTGGAAATGATGTTTTCGTGGTTCATGAAATACCTCCTTTTACTTGTAAAATCGTCCAAAACATCTTGAGATTAGTATAGCATAGGTGGTGGTTTTTTGGAAGTTCCGTAAAATGTCTCAAATAAATTTGCACCTCTTGTGCCGCTTTCGCTTATCAAACACGCAGGGGTATCGGCATGTAAACTACAATTTGCCGAAAGCGTTGCATTTGTTACTTTCATGAGGTTTGGTGTTGTGGTAAAATGAGGGGGAATCAGGTGTAGTTTAGTTATACAGAAGGAGAGGGTATTTATGATTGAAAAATGGGATGCATACGATAAATATTTTAATAAGATTGCCGATGGTTCGCTTATAAGAGGAGAAGTTATTCCAGATGGGGTGTATCATTTGGTAGGGGAAATTATTGTGAAAAATACGGATGGTACATATTTACTCATGCAGAGGGATTATAAGAAACAATTTGGTGGGAAATGGGAATTGACAGCGGGTGGCTCGGCATTACAGGGAGAATCGCCGTTAGAATGTGCAATTAGAGAGTTAAGAGAAGAGACAGGAATTGTTTGTTCAGACTTAAAAGAGTTAAAAAGGGTTGTTCATGATGGTTACCATTCACTTTTTGTGGAATACTTATGTGTTACCAAATGTGATAAAAATTCTATTGTCTTGCAAGAAGGAGAAACTGTTGATTATAAGTGGGTAAATCGAGAGGATATTTTAAAAATGGGAGAAGATACATTAGCTTCATCAAGGGCGTTAGAATGCATGATGCATGATGAGGTGTAACTATGGCAGAATATAGATATAAAAATTCGGAGGATTTAGACGATGAATAGTAAAGAAAAAGATGAATATGTGAATCAGGCAATGGAGAGAATGACATCGATGGAGCCATATTATTGTAATCCATTTGATAATCCAAAGGAATTGAAGGAAAGAGCAAGTGATTTGCTGAAGCGTTTGAATTCTTTGGGGGATAATACTCAGGAAGAAAAAGAAAGTATTATGCGGCAGTTGTTTGGAACTTACAATAAGCTTGCATTTCCGGGGGATGGTTTTAAGTGCGATTATGGATTTAATATTCATTTTCATGGACTTGCAGTTATCAATTACAACGTGGTGATGTTGGATACTTCACCAATCAACATAGGAGCGGGTGCATTTATTGCTCCCGGTGTGTGTCTGGCGTGTTCCGGACATGCGATTCATCCGTCTCAGAGAAACCGCATGTTGACAAGTGCGCCGATAACGCTTGGAGAAAATGTGTGGCTCGGTGCCAACGTGACGGTTGTAGGCGGTGTTTCAATTGGTGATGGAAGTGTTATTGGAGCAGGCAGTGTAGTGACAAAAGATATTCCTGCAGGAGTGATTGCAGCAGGTTCCCCATGTAAAGTGATACGTGAGATTACTGAAGATGATTTACTTGAGGAAAAACAATAGAAAAATGCCAAAACGCCGAAAAATAAATTGCCAAAACGCCGAAAAATAAATTGCCAAAACGCCGAAAAATAAATTGCCAAAACGCCGAAAAATGATATAATTTTATTGGAGGTGGCTAATTATGAGAGAATATAAACCACGTATTGTGGATGAAATATTAAAAGATAAGCTTGAGGCGAAAGGAGCAGTTGTTATTGAAGGACCCAAATGGTGCGGAAAAACGACGACGGCAATGCAGATTGCTCGTAGTGTCTTAAGAATGGATGAGCCGAGCAAACGGGAAACGAATATTCAGATGTCTGAGATTGCTCCAGAAAGGTTATTAAAAGGTGACACTCCAAGATTGATTGATGAATGGCAAATTGCTCCAAAACTGTGGGACGCTACAAGGTACGAGGTGGATACAAGAGGTGAGGAGGGGCAATTTATTCTGACTGGCTCAGCAGTGCCGGTAGATTCAAAGGATATAACACATTCGGGGACGGGACGTTTTACATGGCTGACAATGAGACCGATGTCATTATACGAATCAGCCGATTCCACGGGACAAGTGAGTTTGAAAGATTTATTTGATAAACCAGACAGCCTAGAAGGAGAAAATAATTTAAATATAGATAAATTGGCATTTTTGATTTGCAGAGGGGGATGGCCTCATGCTGTTGGAATGAGAGAAAAGATTGCATTAGCACAAGCAGAGGATTATTATGAGGCTGTTATAAAATCAGATATTAATAGGGCAGATGGCGTGAGCAAAAATCCTGAAAGAGTAAAGAGATTGTTGAGGTCTTTGGCAAGAAATCAAGGTGCACAAATTGCAAATACAATGTTGAAAAATGATATTGTATCAAATGATACAGAATCATTAAATGAGGATACTATTGCGTCATATTTAAATGCATTGAAAAAGATTTTTGTGATTGAAGATATGCCAGCTTGGAATCCCAATTTAAGATCCAAAACATCCATTCGTTCATCGGATACAAGATATTTTGTGGATCCCTCAATTGCAGTATCTGCGTTGGGGGCTGGACCGCAGGACTTAATAAATGATTTAAATACCATGGGATTGTTATTTGAAACATTGTGTGTTAGGGATCTTCGCGTTTATGCAGAAAAAATAGGTGGCAGTGTCTTGCATTATAGAGACAAATCAGGATTGGAATGTGACACGGTAATTCATCTTAAAAATGGTCGATATGGATTGGCTGAAATAAAATTAGGTGGTCAAAAACTTATTGAGGAGGGAGCAGCTAATTTAAAGGCGTTATCTAACAAAATTGACACTTCCAAAATGCTGGCACCGTCATTTTTAATGATAATTATAGGTGTAGGCGAGTTTGCATACAAAAGAGAAGATGGTATCTTTATAGTACCAATCGGATGTTTAAAGGATTGATGCCTTATGCGAAAGGAGAGGTTATGAATATTACCGTATATCTTGGAGCCAGTAAAGGGAACGATAATACACTTGCTAATGCAGTGAGAGAACTTGGTACATGGATTGGAGAAAGTGGAAATTCGCTTGTTTACGGAGGCTCTAAATCCGGGCTGATGGGTGAGATTGCAGAAAGTGTGCTGCGTGCAGGGGGGGAAGGTTACCGGTGTGGAACCACAGTTTTTTATTGATGCAGGTTTTTTGTACGAAGATGTTACAAATCTAATTGTGACAAATGACATGTCGGAACGAAAAGCGAAGATGATTGAACTGGGGGATGCTTTTATCGCATTTCCTGGTGGTACCGGTACATTGGAAGAAATCGCGGAAATTATGTCGAAAGTGTCGTTAGGACATTTGGATGCTCCGTGTATTCTTTATAATCTTAACGGTTATTATGACAGTTTAAGGGATTTACTTCGGCATATGATTGAGAAAGATTTATCAACCGAGGAAAGGCAGCAGGGAATTTATTTTGCTGAAAATCTTGAGCAGATTAAGGAGATTCTTTTGAAGGAATAATCAGTAAAAAACATTTGACAATTAAAAAAATTACAAATATAATACTTTATTGAACGAGTAGCAAAATTGCGTAAATCCAGTTTTGCTGCTCTATTTTTTTGCAGAAAAAAAGGAGGATTCACATGACTGAAAATAACAAAATGAGGGAAATGCCGGTTTATAAACTTATGATTCAAATGGGGATTCCAATGATTTTATCGATGGCATTGCAGGCGGTTTATAATATCGTGGACAGTGCTTTTGTTGGCAATATGAAGGAGGGGAGCGAGGCTGCGCTGAATGCGCTTACACTTGTGTTTCCGGTGCAAATGCTTATGGTTGCAATTGCAATTGGAACCGGAGTGGGAACGAATGCGCTTCTTGCAAGAACGCTTGGACAGGGAGATTCTAAAAAGGCGGCAATGGTTGCAGGAAACAGTTTGTTTCTGGGTTTGATTATTTATGTGATTTGTTTTTTGTTTGGAATTTTTGGTGTGAATGCATATATTTCATCACAGACAGCGAATCCGGAAGTGCTTTCTATGGGAACCAGTTACCTTAAAATCTGTTGCGTGCTTTCTTTTGGAATTGTTTTCTTTTCTTTGTTTGAAAAATTACTGCAGGCGACGGGGCGCTCACTGTATTCTACGATTGGTCAGGTGGCAGGTGCGGTAATCAATATCATTCTTGACCCGATTATGATTTATGGCATTGGACCGGTCCCGAAAATGGGTGTGGAGGGAGCCGCTTATGCAACGGTAATTGGACAGATTGCTTCGGCTGTACTGCTGTTTGTTTTTCATATCAAATTAAATAAAGAATTTGAACATGGATTCAAGTATATGAAGCCGGATGGTAAAATTATAAAAGAAATTTATGCAATCGGTCTTCCGGCGATTATTGCACAGGCACTTATGTCCATTATGGTATATGTGATGAATCTGATATTGAAATTTGATGCTTCTGCACAGACTGCATATGGGCTTTTCTATAAAGTGCAGCAATTTGTTTTGTTCCTTGCTTTTGGATTGAGGGATGCGATTACGCCGATTCTTGCATTTGCTTATGGAATGCGAAGTAAAAAAAGAATTCAGGACGGAATGAAATATGGTATTATTTTTTCGATTGGCTTGATGATTTTAGGGATTTTTATTACAGAAGTTTTTCCGGGACAATTTGCTGCCTTGTTTAATGCCGGATCATCCAGAGAGTATTTTGTTGGAGCCATGAGAATTATTTCCATCAGTTTTCTTTTTGCGGGAATTAATGTTGCATATCAGGGAATTTATCAGGCGTTAGATGGGGGAATGGAATCGCTTGTAATCTCACTTCTCAGGCAGATGATTATTATTTTACCGTTAGCAGAAATTTTTTCTGTTTTAGTAAAAAATGGGCAGGCTGGGGTGTCACTTATTTGGTGGGCATTTCCGATTACAGAATTTGCAGCATGTTTGTTAGGCTGCGTATTTTTAAGGAGAATCCGAAAAAACAAAGTGGAATCTTTGCAGTGAGGTTAGCGTAAAAAAACTTTCGGAAAAATAAATATTGAAAAAGGCAGCTCCTTTGTATAAAGTTTTAAGTGCCGAAACAAAAAAACGCAAAATAGCACGTGCGATTGAACGCTTGACGATGGATGTGCAGTCGGAAGACGATGACTACCTTGATTATTTGATTACCGTTGATATTTTTTCGGAAGGAACCGATATTGTTGAAGTAAATCAAGTAATTATGCTTCGCCCAACCCAATCGCCGATCGTATTTATTCAGCAGTTGGGGCGTGGCCTCCGAAAAGCAGAGGGGAAGGAATATGTTGTAATTCTCGATTTTATTGGAAATTATAAAAATAATTTCATGATTCCAATTGCACTATTCGGAGACAGAAGTTACAATAAAGATAATATCCGAAGATATTTGAGGGAAGGCAGCCGCGTTATTCCCGGTGCAAGTACGATTCATTTTGATTCAATACGCAGGAAATTATTATCATTTTTTGAAAATGATTGATAAGGAGTATAGCGGAGAAATGACGGACAGGGAAGAAGCTTGTCTGGAATTTGTATCCCAGAATCCGGCAAATGAAAGATATAGTAGAACTTGGAATTCGAAGATATAGTGAAGTATCACAAAAAAGAGGATATTGCAAAGAGTACAATGTATGATGACAAAGGAAGATTTCTTCCCATTATGAATTTTCAACTTCAAATGAGTCATCCGGTGAGAGAAGATATTTATCAGTATTTTGTGAATGAATAGAGGTACGATATGAAGACGATACATGTAGTGGCGGCGGTTATAGAAGCTGTCGATGAACAAGGAAAAGAAATACTTTTTGCTACCCAAAGAGGGTACGGAGATATGAAAGGCGGCTGGGAATTCCCCGGTGGAAAAATTGAGCCGGGAGAAACGCCGCAAGAGGCACTCAAACGAGAAATATAGGAAGAACTTGATACCAAAATCAAGGTGGGAAGTCTTATTGATACATTGAAGCAAAGTAAACTTATAACCCCAGAAAAGGAAGTGTGATATGAGAAAAAAATTAAGTGTATTATTATTGATTTTAGCGTTAATTATGAACCAAGCTGCTCCAATGGGCATTAAGGCGGCGGATGCAGCAGATGAAGTTAAGGTTTATGTGGAAAATGGAGAAGGCAGTCTTACGGAAGGTGACGGAACCGCCCAAAGACCGTATCAAAATATACGTACGGCCTTGAAGCAGATTCAGACGGGACAGACACTTGTACTTGTGGGTGAAGTCTCCTACACCAAATACGAGACGTGCGAAGACGGATCTCCGAAACCATTATTTATTGATAAAGATATCACGATTGTTGGTTCAGATACGTCAGCAGGTTTGAAAATACGCAGTATGATTCAGCTGGGAGCGGACGTTACGTTTTGTGATATGTGGCTGCAAATGGTGCCGCAGGCAGGGAATGCACGTGGGACAACAATTTATGCGGCGGGACATACGCTGGTGTTGGATGCGGTAGATACGAGAGTAGGAACCAGTACATTGCAGGACGATGTGAGGCCATTGATCAGCGGTGGCGCGTACCAGGGAGAGGAAGGAAAGATGGGAAGTCACACAACGATTAAAGTGGTCAATCCCATATCCCAGACTAAGATAGCTGCAATTTATGCAGGAGATTATTATCGCGATTCCGAACAAGACAAAGTGGATATAGAACTGGATTCCAAATTGGTAGACACGGAGATTCATGCAGCGGGTGCCGATGGTCATACATTGACAGGAAATGTAAATGTTACACTGGGAAAAGATAGTAATGTAACGGATTTTGACAAGACGGATCTGATAGGTGAGTTGAATGTCAATGTGAAAGCGGGAGCTCATATTGATACCTTGTCATTTTCCGGTATCAATAATCTCACGATGGCAGAAAAGTCGCGGATCACGCTTCCTAAGGAGGCGGATTTTAACGTAAATAACGTCTTTTGCGAGAAAAATGCGGTGCTTGATCTCAGACAAATGTCAACGAATCCGAGTGTTGCAAACAATTTTACCGGTGTAACGGTATCCGGCGAGGATCAAACATGTGGCTCCGTTTTGGTTGGAAATGATACTACACTTGAGATAAAAGGAGAAGTCTATGGTCTAACAAAATTAAACGTAAATGGCTCAGAATATATGGCGAGATTTGTGGAGAATCATTGTTACATACAGGCAAAGGCCTCTTCGAGTGGGAATTTTTCAATTGAGGGCACGCAGTATACAAATTTTCAATTAAATAAAAAGAAAACCGAAGAAATATATTCCTGGATTATTGGAAAACTGGAAAATGAGGACGCAGATGACTTTTATTGGATTGGAGATGCAGATAAAAAATCTGTGATCAGTCAGCAGGGAAAAGAATATTATTATCCGGTTGAATTTAAAAAGGCAGATGGTACGGTTTATAAGCCAACGTTTGAGGAACTTTTTTATGATTACGATTTGGCATTGACGAAGGAAAACGGGGAAGCGGTTGATTTAGAGGAAGCGGCTTTCTGCAGTTGGGATGAGGAGTGTATTAACGAGGGGCAAAGCCAATATAATCAGGTGATTGTATGTATATACGACTGGGAGAACTGTAAGGGTGAACTGACATTGACGCTGACCCATTCGAAAACCGGCAAGAGTATATCGCGAGTGCTTTTGGTGGGTGAAGAACAGCCGATTCCGACAGTAACCCCAACCATGACCCCAACGCCGA
>ULWD01029405.1_pt1 | contig 9963 bp, 9 predicted proteins | sample 1960011 | NCBI WGS metagenome assembly ULWD01 (sample SAMEA4835803, study PRJEB28245) | human gut metagenome | biome: gut microbiome; material: fecal sample | place: Denmark | collected 2008 | reverse complement strand
GAGCGGGCGCAGACTGCGGAGCTGCTGGAGCAGGCTGAGCCGCCGGAGCGGGCGCAGGCTGCTTGTCGGGCTGCGCCTCTGCCTCGTCGCCGTGGAACTTCTCTATCATCTTGTCGGACAGAGACTTAGCAAGATCAACGGACATAACCGACATGAACTCACTGTTCATAACGCCGTCAACTGACAGGTTGAACGTAACTGCAACTATGGTCTCATCGGGATCAAGCTCTGCAAGCTGGCAGAAGTTGGTCTGCTCGATAAGGTACGGGGTCGGCGTGGAGATGTCGACCGAAATTCCGAGCAGATCGGAAAGCGCTGTTGCAGATGCCCCCATCATCTGGTTCATGACCTCGGAAACTGCGCTTATGTTCATCTCATCGAACTCAAAATCAGGAGAAACTACCAGCGGGTTGCCCATGAGCTGATTAAGAATAAGCTGAACATCGTCCTGCTTGAGGACCATCATGTTCTGACCGGAAATACCGGAAACATAGACGATCTTAACGCAGATAGCAGGCTCCAGACGGTCGTAATTCAGGTCGGCTGCCTTGACCACGCTCACCTGCGGTGTGGTGATCCAGACTTTTGCGTTGAGAAGCTCAGAAACAGCGGTCGCAGCGGAACCCATGCTTATGTTGAGTATTTCGCCGACGGCGTCTATTTCATATGAGCTGAATTCAACGTTTGCATCCTTTTCATTAGCCATTGGACATTTTACCTCAATTCTCTATAAAATTATCTATCATTATTGCCTTTTTGTTATTGTAGGTTCCAAGCTTTCCGGTGCACCAGTGCTTGCTTCCGACCTTCACGTCAACATCGCTTGTGATGCTCTTTCCAAGCGGGATAACGTCGTTCACCTGGAGCGTAAGCACCTCGTAGAGGTCAAGGTTGATCTCGCCGAGGACTGCGGTGATTTTGAGGTCGGTATCGCTGATACCGGTCATGATAGTGTCGCGGCGCTCTGCCTCGCGGTTAGCGTCGAGCTTTCTTCTGGAAACATTGTAGCGGGAAATGAACTTGTTCATTATCTCGTCCAGATTTATCGCAGGAATGCACACCGAGATTATCGACTTGGAGCCGTTTATCTCCACCTCGAGGGCTACGATTATTACCGTATCCTCATGGCCTATGGTCTGCACAACCCTGGAATTCGTTTCGATGCCGATTAGCTTCGGCTCAAGGTCGATATGGCTGGCCCACGGCTCGTAGAGGAGATTCGCCATCGAATTCATGACGTCATTCATAATGGTGATCTCTATTTCAGTGAAATCGCGGTTGACATCGCGGTATTCACCTCTGCCGCCGAGCAGTCTGTCTATCATCGTAAAGGTTATCGTGTTGGATATCTGAATGATAACGTTGGTCTCGCTGACCTCCTCGTTCTTGATACCCATGTCCACCATGCCCATCAGGACGTAATCCGGAAGCGCGTTGTTGAACTCGCTGTACCTCTGCTCCTCGATGTTCACCAGCGAAACGCGGCAGTACAGTCTGAGCAGACCTGTGAGGTACGACGAGAGAAGTCTCGCATAGTTCTCGAATATACCGTCGAGAACCTTGATCTGTTCCTTTGTGAACTTCTTAGGAGCGCGGAAGTCGTACTCCTTGACCTTTTCTTCCTCTTTCTGCGTCACCTCCGGAACTGCGCCGGCAGCGACGTTTTTAAGCATTTCATCTATCTGCGCCTGCGTCAGGACGTCAGCCATCTGTATCCCCCCATTACTTTACCAGCGCCCACTGCGTCTGGTTTCCCATTGGATCAGCTATTGCTGTCAGCCTCGGTGGTTATCATGAACGTATCGTAGTCACCGGGGATCACCGGTCCTACCGCTGTCGAAGTGCTGCTGTGATCCGGATACTTCTGGTCGAGGGAATCAATGATCGACTGAGCGTAATCGTTCGGCACCTTGGCGGTATCGCCGCTGTTGTCGCCGTCCGGGTCGAAGTCGTCGAGCTTGATGCCATAGTCATACAGCAGGATATCCTTTATAACCTCGGGATCCGTTGTATCTATGTCTGCCTTTAAAAGCACCATTTCAACGCGTCGGTTCTTCGCCATACCCTCTGCGGTATCGTTATCGGCGATAGGCTCCGCGTAGCCGCTGCCCTTCGCACGGAACTGCTCCGTATCAAGCACCTTGCGGAAATCCATGTATTTAATAACACTTACGGCACGACCCGCCGACAGATCCCAGTCGTTCACCTCGGATATTGCCTTTGCGGTGTGTCCGTTGATGGTGCAGGTCTTTATCGCGGCCTTCATTGCCTTGATGCCGGGGCTTATTCCGTCAAGCAGATCCTTTCCCTGCTGCGTCAGCACTGCGCTGTTTGGTTCGAAGAACACGTTGTTGTCGAACCTTATATTAAGGTGAGCCGCTCCGTTCTCAACTGAAACGGACTGCTCAAGATTATTGTCGGAAACATACTGCGAAATGTACTGGTATAACTGATCAAAGGTCTGCGGAAGATTTCCCTGACCGCCGTTGCTGTCCGGCTTCTCGCTGACGGTACCCTCGCCGTCCTCCGGAACTGGGTTCGGAGAATCCACATACTCATTCAGGTATTTGCCGTGGGACGTAAACGCCTGATATATGTACTGGAACTTCTGTTCGTCCTGTGATGACGAAGCATAAAGCAGAACGAAGAACGTCAGCAGCAGCGTTACCATGTCGCCGTAAGTCGACAGCCAGTCGTTACTATGGTCTTCCTTTGCCTTTTTCTCGAGCTTTGCCACTGCTGTCCCTCCCTTACATTCAGATATAACTCACATGAGCATCAAATGCAAAAATTATACTGCAGGACATCACACCCCTGCCATTATATTATTGTAGCATAAATCCGCTCAAAATGCAAATACTTTTTTACTTTTTTTCTGCAAAAATTGTAATTTTTCTGATAAAGCGGTAAATTAACCGCCAGCCTTGTCTGAACGCTTCTTGCTTGCAGGAAGCATGAACTCAAGTTTTTCCTGGATATAACGCGGGTTTGAGCCGTCCGCAATGGCAAGGACGCCCTCCTCGATGATCTGCATGCACAGCAGCTCGTCGTTGTGGGCATTTTGAAGCGCGCTCGCCATAGGGTTGAACAAAACGTTCGCAAAAAGTGAGCCGTAGAACGTAGTAATAAGCGCCGTAGCCATACCGTCTGCCAGCCCCTCCGGGTTGGAGTCCATGGTATTGAGCATGTTAACCAGACCAACAACGGTACCCAGCATACCGAAAGCCGGGAATACTGCCACGCCCTTTTCGAAGAACGCGCGGCCGTTGTCGTGGCGCTCGCACATGAAGCTGATGGCGTCGTCCAGCATTCCGCGTACCTTTGCGGTGTCGTTAGCGTCGACGATGAGCATGAGCGCGGACTTCATGAACTGATCGGTGCACTGGTTGGCGCTTTCCTCAAGAGCCAGAAGACCGCGACCTCTTGCAATCTTGGCATACTCAACGATATCATCTATGTACTTTTCAGGGTTGAACTTCTTCGGCATGAACACCAGCTTGAAGCGCTTGCCCAGACCCGCGAGGTAGCTCAGCGGATAGGAAGCGATAAGGCAGCCTATCGTGCCGCCGATGGTGATTGCAAGCGACGGCGGGTCGATGAACCAGTCAATCTGACCGCCCTGGAAGATACCGAAAACGACCATGCCGAATGCGATGACCCAGCCAATTATAATCGTGATATTCAAAATGATCCCTCACTTTTCAAATTTTATCGGAGCTTCCTGCTCCGGTTGGTATACGTTATGTCAAAGGCTCGCCGCTCTTTGCTGCGGACTGTCTGCCGAAGCGTCTGCGCCGCCTGTTGTATTCGAGAATTTTATTTTGGAGTTCCTTCATGCTTTCACGCACGATGTAGGTATGCCCGTTCGACATGGTTATAACCGTGTCAGGCGTTTCTGTGACGGTCTCTATAAACAGCTCGTTGAGCAGTATCTCCTTGCCGTCAAGTTTGGTAAGAAAAATCATAAATTACCTCAGAAACAGATATTCCCCCGCCCCGCCTGAGGCGGGGGAGCTGTTGTCATTCAGTCATTATCTCTTGAGGGAGAGAAGCTCCTCAAGCATTGTATCGGAAGTTGTGATAACTCTGGAGTTCGCCTGATAGCCTCTCTGGGTGGTGATCATGTCGGTGAATTCCTGAGCAAGGTCAACGTTGGACATCTCAAGCGCGCCGGATACGACCTCGCCCGCGCCTTCCTGACCTGCGATAGCAACCTTCGGCTCACCGGAAGCTACGGTCTGTTCGAACAAAGTGCCGCCGACAGCGGAAAGACCGTTCGGGTTATCGAATGTAGCAATGTCGATACGGCCAAGGTTCAGGTAGCCGTGTACCGCATGCTTGCCGATGATGGTGCCGTCCTGCTGAACGGTCACGTTCTCAAGGTCCTTGTAGGTCTGCTCGCCGCCCTTGCGTCCATCAGTAAGGTTGAAGGTGGAAAGGTTCTTAGCTACCGTGGTGTAGAAGCTGTCCTCGCCGCCGCCGAAAGAAAGTGAAGGATTGCCGCCGAAAAGCTGCTTTCTCTGACCATTGGTGAGATCCTTTATGCCCTCGAAGCTGCCGGCATCGAACGTAAACAGCTTCTTGGAATTGCCGCCCGCAGCCGCTGTGATGGCAGCGTTGACATCAGCAACGAAGTCAGCGTCGTCGGTGTACTCCTTGTTAGTAACCGATATGGTGAGAGTGTTATCGTCCCACTGAGCGCTGGGAGCGTCGTAGTTGGAAACATACTTGAAAACGACCTTGTAGTCGTTAGCGAACTCGCCCGCCTGGCCTGCCGTCGCGGAAACCGAGCCGACCTTGGCGTTGGATCTTACGAGCGCGAAATCGGCGCCTACGCCGCCGGTAACATCAGCAACAGTAGCTGCGGACGGGATAGTGTAAGATGTGCAGGAAAGGTTGATGCCGGTGGGATATGTAGGAGCAGCAAGCGCAGCGTCGTCTGCGATAGCCTTCTTGATAGCCTGATTGATATCAGCCATGGTAGTAGAAGCGTTGATATTGATAGTCCATGTGCCGCCGTCCGCTGCGGGAGCATAGGAAGCGGAAGTGCCGGCAGTACCAGCGTCAGCAAATACGATCTTTGCCTTGTTGTACTCTGTATCGATAGCATCGTTGGTAGCGAAGCCGATCTTAGCATATGTGGTGGCGCCAGCGGGGCAAACGAAACGCTTGTCAGCGCTTGCCTGGTCGAGCGCCTTATCCCACACGCCTGCGGAAACGGTAGCCTTGGCAACAACTGAAGAGGTGCTTGCCGGGAGGTTCTCAAAGGAGAACTTGATGGAAACATCGTCCGGGAGTGTAACGCCGCCTGCCTCGAGGCATCTCTGGATCTCGTCCTCGAAAGCCTGCGCGGACTCGAACTGCTTCTCCTTATCGAAGTAGAGATTCAGCACGCCGGAGGAGTATGTAGCAAACGGGAACTCCGCCTGGTTGAATGTAACGGACATATCAGTGTTGTCCGAAGGGTCGGAAACGGCGATGGTGACATCGCAGCCGCTGATAGTCTTGGTAGCGCTGGAGCACTTCGCGTCGGTAGCCGGAATAGTTATCTTGATGGGCTGGCTTCCTGCGGGCTGACCGTCGAAATCGCCGGAAACGCCCAGCACCTTGTAACCGGAAGCGTTAACGAGGTTGCCTTCCTCGTCGACTTTGAAGATACCCGCTCTTGTATAGAGGATATTTCCAGCGCCGTCCATTACCTGGAAGAAGCCTTTGCCGTCGATAGCCATATCATAAATGCTGTCGGAGAAGGTAAATCCGGACTGCGTCATGTTCGGCGTGGTGGTGTTCATCTTAACGCCGTAGCCTACCTGAGTCGGATTAACGCCGCCCAGGGTGGTGGAAGCGCCGGAAGGCGACTTCTTGGTCTGATAGTATACGTCAGCAAAGGTAACAACGTTCGTCTTGTAGCCAGTGGTGTTTACGTTGGCGATGTTGTTGCCGATTACGTCCATCTTCTGCTGGTGGGTTTTCATACCGGATACGCCGGTGTAAAGGGATTTAACCATTTTATTGACCTCCAGAATAAATTGTCATTGACTTGACCGCCGCCCCGTCTCAGTCGCAGCCGGAGCATGAATTCCATTCAGGTCCGTTCATACGATAACGGTCGAATCAATATTCGTGAATACGTTCCCGTTCAGTTCGTTGTCTGAGAGGGTCGTGATCACCTTGTTGTTTTTAACGCTCACAACGAAAGCGTTTCTTCCCACAAGGACCAGCGTTTCACTGCTGCCCTTTCCTGCCGCTAACTCCACGCCCTTGTTGAGGCGTTCGAGGGTCTCGTTTTCGGAAAGGTCTATGCTGCGTTCCTCAAGCCGCTGCAATGCGTGCTTTGAGAACTCCACGCCGTGTTTTTCGTTTAGCTTTTCCTGTAAAGCCTCTGCGAAGGAACCGCCCTGCACCGCGTCCTTTGCCGTGCCGTTCGCGGGCTGAACCACCGTATTTCCCGTGGTAACGCTGATCTGATTGCGAAGCGCCAGGTATTCGCTTATCAGCATTTTAAAGCCTCCATGCTTTATTCAACTTAGGTTCAAACGAAGTCCTCAAGATCCTGGATATCCTCGCCTGCATAGCTGTCGGGGGTTATCTCGCCCGTGACCTCGTGCAGATCCTCGCTGTAAAGGCGCTCGGTATCTTCTCTTGCCTGTTCGTTCATTCTGTCGACTGCCGCCATCATGTCGCTTACGACATCAGCGGATACTCCGTTCTCTTTTTCCTGACGATGGCTCTCGATTATTCTGTCTAGTTCCTCGTCGGAAATCGTGTGGGTCTCCGTGCTGTCAGCCGTCTTGTCAGCCGAAGGAGGTTCGGTCTTATCGTCCGTGGAAGGCTTCTTGTCTGTGCCGCCGGTGCTGTCGGAACCACCTCCGCCTGAGATGGTGGGATAAGCGACCTCAACGATATCATCGAGCGCATAGCCCTTGTCGTTGATGATTACTCTTACCTGACCGTCCTTGACCTGGATAGATTTTATCAGTCCCGAATCGAGCACCGAACCGCCCTCTACACTAGGATTAACAGTTGCGCTCATGCCGATCATCATGGAAGCCTTCGCGATAAGCTCGCCAAGGGAAGTTTTGGTTCCCGGGTCATTGCTGCCCGAAGAATCGGTCTGTGCAATGGAAGTGATGTTCGAAAGCTCGAAGCTGACGCCGTCTATCTTGATGGTGTAGCTGTCGCCGTTCTTCATAACCGACTGCACAACGCCCGTCTTTGTGACCTGTTTGCTGCCGTCCATCTTTGAAGCGGTAACAGTCTTGCCGACCAGGCTTGAAGCGTAGTTCGACTGGGAATAGGTCGCAGCGTCCTTGGAATACTGAAGCGACGTGAACTGTGCCATCTGTGTAACGAACTCGGTGTTGGAGGTAGGCTCCATCGGGTCCTGGTTCGTCATTTCGGCAACCAGCAGACTGAGGAAGGTGTCGGAGTTCACCATTTTCTCGGTGGCGTCCTTAAACTTGCTCTTGTACTTCTCGTAATTCGCCTGTATCTGCTCTGACGATGAAAGAATGCCTGAAGTTCCTGCCATTTTCTCTCCTTTCCCGCTTACATGGAAGCGATTATCTCTGCGAAGCTCTCGCCGTCGCGGTCGTCGTCCTGACGGTGATTTTCGTTCTCGCGGTATGGGTTCTTGCTGCTGCCCTGGTAGTCCTGAGCCTGCGGCTCCTGACGGGATTCGCTGACGGTCTGCCAGTTCTCAAGCTGAACGCCGTTCTGTCTGAGCGTGTCCTGGATAGCGGATCCGTTGTCCTCGATGATCTTCATGGTCTTGGAGTTCTCCGCCGCGATGGACACTGAAACCGCGCCGTCCGCCGTCTTGGTCATTCTGACCGTGATCCTGCCGAGATCCTCAGGGTCGAGCGTTATGCTGTACTCAACATCGCCCTCTTTTAGGTCTGCCGCGCGCTCTGTGATCTTCCCTGACACCTGCTGCGCGACCTCGGAAGGCTTTACTGTGATCTCCGCGCCGTCCTGCCGTGTGAATACCACGGGGCTTTCAGCGGGGATCCCCTGGGGCTGCGCCTGAGCCGCGTCGCCGGTCTTTTCGCCGCCGGACTTTATCGCCTCAAGCTCGTCTGATTTGAAAACTACCCTGCTGCGCTGCGCCGTGTGGTCTGCAAAGACCTGCGTCTGCTCCTGCTGCGGAGCTTCCTGCGGCTTCTCATCCGTTCTGACCTCAACGCTGCGAACATCGCTGCGGAACTTAACGTCCTCCTGCGGTGCCTGCTCGGTCTGACCCGCCTGAGCTGTCTGAACCTGAGCCGCGCCGTCCTGCTGACCTGACTGACCTGCGTCCGTCTGAGTCTCGCTCTGTGCGCCGGTGTTTTCAGCGGTCTGGACTGCCGCCTGCTTCGCGTCGGGCTGGATTTCCTGAACGGGCTTTGCTTCTGCCTGGGGCTTCTGCTCTGTTTCGGGCTTGACCGTGAACTCCACAGCTTCGCCTGTAGCCTCTGCCTGCTCCGCCGCCTGATTCTGAACGGTCTGAACCGCCTGCTCCGGAACGTTCTGCTGAACTGCCGGCTGCTCTGTCTGAACCTCGTCGGCTCCGGTTATCCTGGTCGTCAGCGCGGATATCTCGTCGCTGAGGTCGCTGATATCATCGGGGATCGCCGTCTGATTCATCATTGCCGCAAGTTCGGTCATGACCTGCTGTACTGCCGGATCATTGATCTGCTCCGAGTCGCCGTCCTTGTCGGACTTGGCGTTGTCCACATTCTCAACAGTGTTGATAAGCTCCGCCAGCAATGCCTTGGTTATGTACTCCTGCGGAATATCCGCAAAAGTGAGCTTTCCGTCCGCGATCGCCGCAACGACCTTGCGAAGGTCAAGACTTCCATCAGACTTCGTCAGTTCGCTGCGAAGCATTTCGAACTTCTCATACCTTGCAGGAGTTTCCTTCTCAGATACCGCATTGTTCGCGCTGCCTGCGCCCGAAGTATTCGAAGCATTTGAGGCATTCGAAGCGTTCCTGGAACTTCCGATACCGCTCAGCACCTTGGAGAACTGTTCCTTCTGGTCTGCCTTTGCCGCTTCCTCTACCCTTGCCGGAATAGCCGCGTCGGATATCATAAAGTCGCTGCGGGTATACCCGGAACCGCCTGTGCTGAATGCTACTGCCATTTACTCACCTCCTTTTAATAATGTATCTATATCAGGGTCTGCGCCCGGATATACAAACTTATCAGACGCTCTGCGTCTGAGCCGCGCGTATCGACTGCCCGGAAACGAACTCCTCAATGAACTGCTCGTTTTCCTTGTTTGCCGCCGCCTTGTAGTCCTCAAGCTGCTTTTCCTCGAGCTTTTCCAGCGTGCGGACGTCCTTCGTTGCCTCGACTACGACTCCGAGCTGCTTGTTGATCTCCTCCTGCTTGCGGGCGGCGCTGGCGTCTTTAGCGTGTATCTCCTGCTGGAGAGTTACGATGTAGCGCTTGCGCACGGAGATCTCAAAAGCCTGCGCTCCCTGGCGGCAGACGGTCTCAAGCTCAGCGCTGAACTCCTCCACCTGCTTTATGAGCTGTTCCTTCTCTGCGTAGATCCTCTGTAGATCAGCCTGGAGCGCGCTCAGCGTGTTCTTCTGTCGGTCAAGCTCCTGCTGACGGAAATCCATCAGCTTTTGCAGAGTGAACTGAAATTTCTTCAAAGCCTGTCACCTCTTATTGTTCATCGCCAACGGCAGCTATCAGGAGCTGCACTGTTTCCTCCAGCGTGTAGGATTCCTCCACCCGCTGCATGAGAAACTCGTTTATTTTGTCGATCTTCCGGATAGCCTCGTCCAGCGCCGGATTTGTTCCGTGCTTGTACGCGCCTATCGAAATGAGGTCGGCGTTGTTGTTGTACAGCGACAGCAGGTTTCTGAGCTTGCCCGCCGCCTGCTTGTGCTCGGGAGTGTCTATCTCCGACATCAGTCGGCTGACGCTCGGGAGTATGTCTATCGCGGGGTAGTGATTCTGCGCCGCGATC
>ULWD01021858.1_pt1 | contig 10009 bp, 7 predicted proteins | sample 1960011 | NCBI WGS metagenome assembly ULWD01 (sample SAMEA4835803, study PRJEB28245) | human gut metagenome | biome: gut microbiome; material: fecal sample | place: Denmark | collected 2008 | reverse complement strand
TCGACACCGCCGACTGCATCATCATGGTGGTGGATGTCCGCAACGGCCTGACCGCCGCCGACGAGGACGTGGCCCACATGCTCCGCCGCAGCCACAAGCCGGTCATCCTGGCCGTCAACAAGTGCGACAATGTCGGCGAGGCCCCCATGGAGCTGTACGAGTTCTACAACCTGGGCTTTGAGGAAGTCATGCCCATCTCGTCCGTCCACGGCCACGGCACCGGCGACCTGCTGGATGCCGTCTGCGCCCATCTGGATTTCAGCGAGACCGTGGTGGAGGAGGACCGCATCCCGGTCGCCATCATTGGCCGCCCCAACGTGGGCAAGTCCAGCCTGACCAACCGCATCCTGGGCGAGAACCGGATGATCGTGGCCAACGAGGCCGGCACCACCCGCGACGCCATCGACACCCCTGTGGACAACGCCTACGGCAAGTTCATCTTCACCGACACCGCCGGTCTGCGCAAGCGCAGCAACATCACCGACGGACTAGAACGGTATATGGTCGTGCGCGCGCTGGCAGCCGTTGAGCGCAGCCGCGTGGCCCTCATCCTCGTGGACGCCACCGTCGGCTTCACCGAGCAGGACAGCAAGGTGGCCGGTTACGCCCATGATCAGGGCAAGGCCTGCATCATCGTCGTCAACAAATGGGACGCCGTGGAGGGCAAGGAGACCAACACCATGGAGCTCCAGCGCCGCGGCTATGCCGAGTGCTTCAGCTTCATGGGCTATGCTCCCATCATCTTCATCTCCGCGCAGACGGGCTATAACGTCAACAAGCTGATGCAGCTCATCCGCGATGTGGACGCTCAGAATGGTGCCCGTGTGCCCACCGGCGTGTTGAACGAGATGCTGGCCCGCGCCACAGCCCGGATGCAGCCGCCCAGCGACAAGGGCCGCCGCCTGAAGATCTTCTATCTGACCCAGGCCTCCACCCGTCCGCCGACGTTCGTGGCCTTCGTCAACTCCAAGCAGCTGTTCCACTTCAGCTATCAGCGCTACCTCATCAACCAGATCCGCGAGAACTTTGGTCTGGAGCACACGCCCATCCGGCTGGTCATCCGCGAGCGCGGCACCGGCTCGGTCGGTGCAAAAGATGTGTAAGGGGGCAGACTGTTGATGATGACGATCCTGATCGTCCTCGCTGCCGCGGCGCAGGCTTACCTGCTGGGCAGCATCGACACCGGCATCCTGGTCAGTAAGTACCTCTACCACGATGATGTTCGCAACTACGGCAGCGGTGCCGCCGGCATGACCAATATGCTGCGCACCTTTGGCAAAAAAGCCGCAGCCTTGACCGCTGCGGGAGATGTGCTCAAGGGTGTGGCGGCGGTCTGCATCGGCCGGTGGCTGTTTGGCTTCCTGCCCGAAAACGCAGCCGTTTCGCCCTACCTCGGCGTTTATCTGACCGCCATTCTGGCCGTGGTCGGCCACCTGAAGCCTCTCTACTTTGGCTTCAAGGGCGGCAAGGGTGTGCTGGTGGCGGGCGGTGCCATTCTGGCCATCCAGCCCATTCTGCTGCCCTTTCTGGCGGCGATCTTCCTGCTCTGCCTGCTGCCCACCGGCATGGTCTCACTGGGCAGCATCGTCATGGCCGCTTCCTACCCGGTGCTGACCCTCCTCTACGGCCTGCTCAAGGGGCTGGCCGTGAGCGACCTCGTCGTCTGCGTGGCCGGTGCGGCCATCATGGGCGGCATGGTCATCTATATGCACCGTGCAAACATCCAGCGCATCCGCGCAGGGCAGGAGTACCGCTTCGGCCGGAAACACAAAAAATAAAAAAACTTGAAAAAAGAAGTTGACAAATCTCTCCATTGCTGGTATAATAACTCACGTCGCAAGACACGAAACCAAACATGTGGGGGATTAGCTCAGCTGGGAGCCCAGGCAGTGCGCTCACGCACCCCCACGACTGAACTTCATAAAACGTTTCTTGTTTGAGCATCTCTTTTCCAGAGGTTTCCACTTCTGGAAAATTATGGGGGATTAGCTCAGCTGGGAGCCCAAGCAGTGCGCTCACGCACCCCCACGACTGAACTTCATAAAACGTTTCTTGTTTGAGTATCTCTTTTCCAGAGGTTTCTACTTCTGGAAAATTATGGGGGATTAGCTCAGCTGGGAGCACGAGCAGTGCGCTCACGCACCCCCATAACTGAACTTCATAAAGCATTTCTTATTTGAGCATCTCTTTTCCAGAGGTTTCCACCTCTGGAAAATTATGGGGGATTAGCTCAGCTGGGAGCCCAAGCAGTGCGCTCACGCACCCCCACAACTGAATTATGTTAGACAGCTTTTATTTGAGTGTCTCTTTTTCCAGAAGTTTCTACTTCTGGAAAATTATGGGGGATTAGCTCAGCTGGGAGCCCAAGGCACTCGGTTACACACCCCCAAGATACAATTAGATAGAAAATTTCTTGTTTGAGCATTCTCTTTCCAGAAGCTACCACTTCTGGAAAATTATGGGGGATTAGCTCAGCTGGGAGAGCGCTTGCATGGCATGCAAGAGGTCACCGGTTCGATCCCGGTATTCTCCACCATCTGTTCAAACAAGAATTTATGTAGCACTGTTGATTTTCAACAGTGCTTTTCTTTTTGTCTGAACGGATTTTTTGAAGAATCCGCTAACTTTGCCTGATTTTCAAGATTTGCAGCCAATCCATAGTGTAACCCCCATTCTTTGGTGTTTCGTTATTTTTTTAATTTTTGTTTGTTACTCGACAGTTCAGCAGGCGGTCGAATCAATCCCTTCAAAATACTGTGAGAGGTTAAAGTTAAAGCTGACGCTGATTTGATACCCGCGATAAACGTCCACCCTGCGAATGAGCTGGTTGACGATCATCTTCTTCGCTTCAAAGGTGGCATGGTCATAGAGGTCTGCGTAAGAGATCAGTTCTTCGTACTGCTTTGCCACTTCCTCCATCAGTTCAGTGGTCTTTTCCAGTTCTGCGCTGACAGATTCGCAGAGGGCTTCTGCCTCCTTGAGTTTTTCTTCCTGCGTTGTGATCATCTCCGCAAGGATCTCTTTCGGCAAGGCACTTTCACCCTTAATGCAGGCTAAAATCTCAGCTTTCAGAGAAAGCAGATCTTTTTCTGCCTTGTTCCGCTGTGCCTGAAGCGTTTGCAGGTGGCTTTTGCGCTCAGCAAGTTCCCGTTCGTATCGCTTTGTGATAAGCTGTTCTTTCGGGATACCCTTCATCCGGGCGAAAATCTGCCGCACCAGCTTGTCGATGATTTCATCCAGAATGTGTACGGTGTAGCCCGTCTGCCCGGTGCATTCGGTCTGCTTGCGGAGCTTGCCATAGCAGGTATAGCGGACACGCAGGGTATCGTCCAATGAGCCATCCGGTAACTTGCGCCATTTCCGGCTGGTGGTCAGAGTCAGCTTTGCACCACAGTGTCCACAGTAGGCGTTCCCCGCAAGCAGCGACTGCCCACGGGTATTCAACGGGACATGATGTTCCGCTTCTTCTGCCGCATGAGCGGAACGGCATTCCCGGATGCGCTGTGCCGCCTCAAATTGCTTCTGCGAGATGATCTGCAATTCCGGCATCACCTCAGACCGAGCTTCACCACAGCGGAGAACGCCCGTGTAGGTCAGGTTTGCGACCATTCCCCGGATGCTTGCCGGATGCCAGCACTTGCCAGACCTTGCGCGATAGCCAGCATCGTTCAGATAAGTCGTAATGCGCTGCGCACCGTAGCCCTCGTACACATACTTGTCAAAGACGATCCGCACTATGGCAGCTTCCTGTTCGTTGATGTGCAGCTCATACAGTTCGTGCTTGCGCTTGTTGATGCGTCCGCTCCGCACTAAGTCGTAACCATAAGGTGCGTTCCCACCCTTGAAGTGACCTTCCTCCACGAGCTGCCGCATACTGGTGCGGGTTCGGACGGAAGTTTTTTCGCTTTCGCCGTCCGCCTGCCAGAAGCGGATATAGTTCAGTAGTTTGTCGGTGTGGTTGTCGAAACGCTGTTCCCCCTCTTGGGTACTCCATACCCGGATGCCGTTCCGTACAAACCATTCCACCACAAAAGGCGTTTCATCCGCGATACGCCCGATGCGGTCGAACATGAACACCAGCAGGATGTCAAACTTGCCATTCCGGGCATAGTCCTTGATGATTTGCAGCTTGTCGCGGGCGGCGGCACGGACTTTGTGGCCAGACACGCCCTCTTCCTGTTCCTCATGGACGATGACCCAGCCCTTCGATGCAGCGAACTTGTGGCAAGCCTTTCGCTGCATGGGAAGGTCAGCTTCATGGTTGGAATTGAAATCCACCTGCTTATCGGTGGAAACGCGGTACAGGCAGCATACACGATTATTCGTCATAAATATTCTCACTTTCTTTCAGTGAGATGGATGATGATTCAGTTGTCAAAGAACATCTGGGAGCAGTTCCCTGGTTGACCCGAACACCGCTTCCATCCCCAGTATAGCGTATAACGTGTGTTTCGTCTATACCTTTCAGCTTGCTTTCTTCGTATAACTTGTGGCAAGCAGGATGTCGCGGACACGCTCAAAGGTTTCGGCGTTGGCTTCCTTGGCAAAGCTGAGGACGACTGGATAACCGTTGATCACCAGATACTGCTTATTGGGGTCGTTGTCCAAAGGGATGTTGGTTGCGAGCTGAGAAAATTTTTCTGTCATTGCATCACCGTTCCTTTATTTTTCTGTTTCTTTTCGATTTATCTGCCGATCATCCAATCAGTTCTTTCAATCGTTCCAGTTTTTCCTGTGCTGTTTCCTTGCGGAAGCTGACCCCGATGCAGGAGATGGGAACGCACATTTCTAACAGGCGGTCATGGATTCGGGCACGAGCGGTATCCTGCGGATGCCGGATCTCGTCCAGCGTCAGATTAGTGGTAACGATCAGGGGCTTCCGGCTGCGGTAGCGACTGTCTACAATGTTGTAGATTTGTTCCAGCGCATACTCTGTGCTGCGCTCCATCCCGAAATCGTCAATGATAAGCAAAGGATAGCGGCACAGCCTGTCCACGACCTCATTCCGCCCGGAAAAGCTGTTGTTCATCTCGTTCAGGATGTGCGCAAAGTTAGTCATGTGCACAGGCACTTCCTGCTCCATCAGAGCGTTTGCAATGCACCCGGCAAGGAAACTCTTACCGGTGCCAACACCGCCCCAGAACAGCAGCCCGATGTTCTCTGTGCGCATGGTTTGCCACTGTTCTACATAGCGGTGTGCATGGTACATCTGTGGGCTACGCCCATTGTCGTTTGCAAATGTCCAATCCTGCATCGCAGAATCCGAGAAGCCGTCTGCTTTCAGCCGCCGCACAAGGTCGAGATGCTTCTGCTCCTTAACAGCTGCTTCCTGCTGTTCCCGTTCGGCTTTATGACAGGCGCATTCTACCGGGTGCTTGTTCTTTCCCATCAGGACAAGACCTTTGGGAAAGAAGGCTTCTTTGGGTGTGTGGCACTTACCGCAACAGAGTAGACCGTCCTCATTGTGATAATCGGCGGTATTTTCGGGAATACTGAAAACGGATTGCCCCAGAACTTTTTCAATCGTCTTTATAGGCTTTCTCCTTCCGCAAAGGTGTAGTCCGGGATACCCGGTGCTTTTTTCTCTGCCTTCTGCCGCTTCGCCCAGATACGCAGCGTTGCGGCATGGTCGGCATACTTCTTGCCCGTGGACTGGATATAAGCGGACAACTGTTCGATCAGACCATCCAGCCCTGCAAAGTCAGCCTTGAGCCGCTTGTACTCCTTTTCCGTCAAAAAGACATTCTGGTATTCTCCCAATGAGAGATGAGCACTGTTTGCTCTTATCAGGTGGTTATCTTTTAGGTTGTTCTTATTACGTTGGTTAGGTGTGCATTTTTGCGCAACCATACTGTGCGTTTCTGCACAATCAGACTGCGCACTGGTGCTTACTGTGACTGCGCAATTCTGCACAGTGTGCGGAACCTTGAGCAGAATATGGCTGGGTTTGGAAAATCCGCTGCGTACTCGCTCGGCAAGGTCGGCTTTTTCCAGTTCTGAAAAAGAGCGTGTCACGCTGGAGATGCAGCATCCTAAATCTTTCGCCAGATGGGAAAGCGGATAGACTACATAAATGCGCCCCTGTGAATCGACCCAGTTGTTTTTCTGTGAGAGAGTGGCACGGTCGAGTAGGAGCGTGTAGAGCAATTTTGCGGTGTGGCTCAGATTGATGTCCAAAAGGAATCGGGCATACGGCAGATATTGCGGCAGTGGCATATTGACTTTCAAGTAGTCTGAAATAATCTTCACCTCCAATTTCTACGTCTTATCATGGTGCTTTAGGGGGCTGAGAATTGTAAGCGCAAGATTCGCCCATGTCGCCTCAAAACTCACTTTCGTGATTTTGGCCGACGGCGAACTTGCTGGAGATTTCACTCCCCAGTCCCTCGATGAAATCTGAAAATCTGTAATTTTCAGATTTGGCTCCCCATAAAAATGGCGAGCAGCCGAGATGCAGGGCATCATCGGGAAAGCATGGGAGTGCATCCCACACCCTGCACTGAACAACCATTCAACAGAGATTGGTGAATCCCTGCTGTCTGCTTGTCCGGCTTTTTGCTGTCGGTCTTTCCGCAAGCTGTTCCTGCCCGATGTACTCCGGCGTTCCGGCTTTCCTTGGTGCGCTCCTGTCATGGCGGCACTTCCCTGGAAAGTCATAGTGGCTTGCAGCTGACTATTCGGTTGTCAAGGAACACGGGCTTTCAATCATAGAATTGGAGAAAGCTCATTTCGCAAGGTACTTCCAAAATCTTTACAGATTTTTTTGCTTTCTCACAAATAGGAATCCGCAAGGGTGGTTACATATACAGTTTTTTGAAATTTTCAAAAATTCACATAGACCCACGAGGCAGAGCATCGTGGCTGGGAGATGAATTTCATCGAGCCAATCGGCAGAAACGGACGATTCTGCATGAGGGTATGGGGAGCAGAATCCCCATCAAGATGCCCAGCGCAGAAAGACCAAATGAGATTTCGAGTTACTCCGGGCGAATCTTGCCCTGATAAATGTGCAGACAGTGACCTTCGGAGAATCCAGCGTTAGCATTGAGATTGCTGGTTTCCAGCATCGATCAAGCGGTCTTTTACGGTCTGAAGATACCGGCTGGCGCGGTCAATAAAAATCAGCAGTTTCTCATTGTTTTTTGGCTCCGTAAGAATGTCTGGATATTCACGAAAACACATTTCCCACCGCCGGACAAAATCTTCCTGTGCTCCTTGAATCTCGCACATCATTGCCTCACCATTCGCCAGACTTCGAGGAGCGTACCAACTTTTAACGGCGGCTTCGATGTTTTTCTTTTCCTCCTTGCTGCGTGCGGATTTTTTCTTTTTTCCCTGAATGTCTTGTTTGAAGGTTGTCGTGAACTCGCTGATGTCCGAAGTTTTGGCAGCGGTGTTCCGTTCGGACTTTGGCTTGCGCAGCTCTTCCACAATTTCAGAACGTTTTTCCTTTGGTGCTTTTGCAATAGCAGCAATCTCACGGTCGGTTGCTTGAATCTTCCCGCTCAGGATTTCGTCTTGCGCTCCGGGCAATGCTTCCTCAGCTGCTTCCACACCTTTTACAAATTGCTCTGCACGATAAACATAACTTTCGGATGTTCCATGTTCCGCAGCGACCTTCGACCGTGAACCGTGCTTTGTGCGGTCTGGTTCATTTTGAACCAGACCACTTTCAGATGCCAAAGTATACTGATTGCCGTGAAACGATTTGATTTGCTTTTCCGCTTCTGCCTGCTTTCCGATCAGGAACTTTTTCTGTTCCGGGGTCAGGTTTCGCCGCCCGAGCTGATTTTTACAGATCCATACGAGTGCTTCATAGCGGTTAGCAAATTCTTTTTCGATGACTTCAAATGGAATAAATGGATATTTCCGAAGAATTTGATAGCGTGTATGTCCATCCACAATATAGCCGTTCCACGTGATGATCGGATTCAGTACACGTTCCTCCTTAAGGATGTTCATTTCCAGTTGGTGGGTTTCCTCAAACGACGGAGGATTGATTTGTTTCTGGAACTCCGGGTCAATTTTAAGTTGGCTCAGTTTTGTCATAGGCAAATCATCCTTTCTGAAATGAAATAGAATATCATTGTTCTTACGCCGTTCTCTCTACATGGTGTTCCTGCCCCTTTCCAGCGGCGTTTTCCGGCTCGCCCTTCCGGGGTCATCGCCGGGTATTCCATGCAGACGGTCATTCGATTTTCAAGGTTCATGGAATAAGTATACCGTATCCTTTTGCTGCTGAACAGGAACTATTAGTTCCGGTTTTGAGGTCTTTTTTCGGCTTTTAGGGAAAAAACCGGAAGCTTTAGTTCCGGCTAACCATTTGGATGTCCTTATTGTAGCAAAATCTTCTTTGAAATTTTAGGAGGTCGTACTTCCGCTTTTCAATACAACTTGCTTTATCTTCGTTGTTTTGATTTTGCACAAAAATAACCGCCAGCTTCAAAGTTTGCTTTGAAACTGACGGCATGAATGATGAATTTGATTTTGAAATTTTGAGTATCGGAATAGAAGTTTCCTCAAACGAAAATTTCTAAGGTTGAACTCCTTCACAGAGTACGCAAGCAGTGCAGACGTATATACATCTGCTTATTTTGCTTTGCAAAATGCTTGTTGGGAATACCCAAACCCGTGAACTGCATCCGCTGGATGCAGGCTGCGCAGATTACTTGCAATCGTACAAAGCGAGAATTATGCCCATTACGAAACCATGGGTAAGATGATGTCATGAATCCGATAAAAAAGGAATCATTTTTGTAGAGCAAATCTTTCCTTTCGTGTATGATGAAGTTGCATAATTCACGAAAAGTTGCCCTTCAGTTTGAAAAAGCTGGAGGGAATCAACAAAAAGCGAAAGAAGGTTTCGGAATGCAGTACGGCTATTTTGATGACAAGGAACGGGAATATGTCATCACCCGCCCGGACACTCCTGCACCGTGGGTGAACTATCTGGGAAGTCCTGAATATGGTGCAATCATCTCAAACAACGCAGGCGGCTACAGCTTTGCCAAAAGCGGTGCAAACGGGCGGATTCTGCGCTATGTGTTCAACCAGTTCGACCAGCCGGGGCGATATATCTATCTCCGGGACAACATGACCAAAGACTACTGGTCTGCTTCGTGGCAGCCGGTGGGCAAAGATTTGGCTCAGTACCACAGCGAGTGCCGACATGGGACAGCGTACACGAAAATGCGGGCAGAGTATGCAGGCATTTCCTCGGAGGTGCTCTACTATGTGCCGCTGGGCAAGACCCATGAGGTATGGGCGTTGGCAGTACGGAACGACTCCGGTGTTGCGCGGGAACTGACAGTGACGGGCTATGCGGAGTTTACCAACAACAGCAACTATGAACAGGATCAGGTGAATTTGCAGTATTCGCAGTTCATCACCCGCACAGTGTTTGAAAAAGACCACATCCATCAGCTGATTCACGGCAATCTGGATGCCGTGGAGAACGGCAAAGAGGTAGACCATAAGATTGTGGAATACCGCTTATTCGGGCTGGCTGGCCATCCGGTCAGCGGATATTGCGGCAGCAAGGAGTCCTTCTTGGGCCGCTATCACGGCTACGGTGACCCGGTGGGTGTAGTCTCCGGCAAATTGGATGGCAGCATGAACTATAACGAAAATGCCTGTGGGGCGTTATCTGCTGTTTTGACCCTGCAGCCGGGCGAGACCAAGCATCTGGCTTTCCTTGTGGGCATGAAAGATCGTGCAGAAACGGCAGAGTTGATGGCACGGTACGCCGATCCGGCCAACATCTGCGCACAGGAACTGGCAGAGTTGAAGGCACACTGGCATAGTCAACTGGAAAATTTCCAAATCAATACCCCCAGCGCTGCCATGAACAGCATGGTCAACACATGGCATGCTTATAACTGCTTCATGACCTTTACATGGTCCCGTGCGGCTTCCTTTATTTATTGCGGTCTGCGCAATGGTTACGGCTACCGTGACACTGTGCAGGACATTCAGGGTGTGATTCATCTGGCACCGGAACAGGCAGCAG
>ULWD01000538.1_pt1 | contig 10145 bp, 9 predicted proteins | sample 1960011 | NCBI WGS metagenome assembly ULWD01 (sample SAMEA4835803, study PRJEB28245) | human gut metagenome | biome: gut microbiome; material: fecal sample | place: Denmark | collected 2008 | reverse complement strand
CACATAAATTCTGCTAAAATGCATCGAAATCTCTCTGCGTAGCGATCTGCGCATAGCTCTTGGCTTCACATAGACTAGGTTTCTGCCGGAAGGCAGTGTGATAAAAAGCATGCCAATTTTGAAACACGATTTGCTAGGTTCTTGAATAAGCTGCTCATGGAGCTGATGACAAAATAAAAGAAGCAATTTAAAGTATAAGTGGTAAGAATCAAGCCTCCAAGACTCCGCAAGATTTGGAGGTTTGATTCTGCCCATTTTTAGAGGAAAGGAATTTTCGAAACGAAAAATCTATGGTACAATATTTTAGAAGTTATCAACGGGATAAGTGGATCATAGAGAAAGAGCAGAACAAATCACATGTAGGTTAGTCAGATTTGTATCTCAAAAATAAATCTAATCTTTTTCTATGGCAGGTGCAAAGTGATGCATCATGCTTATTTTTGCAGGTACCGGCAGGGGACTGTTGCATCATTTTTGAACCCAGACTTAACGAATAAGCCATGGGATGTGCATTTTTATTGCGTACTCATGGCACTGCGAGAGTATTTGTCTGCTTACGATTTGCCCTGATTGTGGAGGAAAACTGAGAGAGCGAAGTGGACCATATGGTAGATTTTACGGATGTATGAATTATCCGAAATGTAGAGATAGCAGATCAATTAAAAAATAATTGAGAGGTGTTAATAAATGTTATTTATATGTTACCCCAAATGTTCAACCTGTCAAAAGGCTAAAAAATGGCTGGATGAGCATAATATAAAATATACTGAGCGCCATATTGTAGAGGTGAATCCTACTTATGACGAATTAAAGGAATGGTATGGGAAGAGTGGACTGACCCTTAAGAAGTTCTTTAATACTAGCGGGCTTCTTTATAAAGAAATGCAGCTTAAGGACAAGCTGCCTACAATGAGTGAAGAGGAACAGATTCAGTTACTTGCTACAAATGGAATGTTGGTAAAGCGTCCACTTGTTGTAAATGGAGATACTGTGCTTGTTGGCTTCAAGGAAGCAGAATGGGCTGAAAAATTGAATTGATAATTTTTGAGAATTCGTTTATGTATATGGAGGAAAGGAGCTGAGAATCTCATATGTCAGATTTGTTTGATTTATCGAACTTTGATAAATATAAAGAAGATAACTGCCGAGAAGTGAAAAAGGCAGAAGGTGGATTGCCTATAGCATTATGGGAGTCGTATTCCTCATTTGCCAATTCTAATGGTGGTGTTATTATTCTTGGCGTTGGAGAGCGGCAGGATGGAACTTGGTATACTACTGGACTTAAGAATGCGGATAAACTTAAGAGAAACTTTTGGAACACAATTCATGATACCAAGAAGGTAAGCATTAATTTGCTATCGGATAAAAATGTGGAGTCCTACGAGGTTAATGGCGATACCATTCTGGTTATTTATGTACCAAGAGCTAAACGTGATCAGAAGCCTGTTTATATTAATAACGATTTATTTGGTGGCTGCTATCGTAGAGATTGGGAAGGCGACTATCATTGCTCAAAGGCAGAAATTAAAGGTATGCTCCGTGATGCTGCGGATGAGACAGAGGATATGAAGATTGTAGAACAGTTTGATATTTCTGCAATTGATACAGAGTCCTTGAAGGGATTCAGAAATCATCATAAGAGCTATCGTCCAGAGCACGTATTTAATAATTTACCAGATGATGAGTATTTAGAGAGAATAGGTGCAGCAGGATTTGGCGAGGATGGTAAATTACATCCTACTACAGCTGGGTTGCTTATGTTCGGTGAAGAATATCATATCGTAAGAGAATTTCCAGAGTATTTCCTAGATTATAGAGAGATGCTTGACCCAACAATACGTTGGACAGATCGCTTGCAGTCTAGCTCCGGTGATTGGAGCGGTAATGTATTTGATTTCTTCTTTAGAGTAAATAGCAAAATTGCAAAGGATATTAAGAAGCCTTTTAAGCTTGAAGGTATTACGAGGGTGGATGATACTCCAGTTCATAAGGCAGTTCGAGAGGCTTTAGTTAATTGTTTGGTTAATACAGATTATTTCTTGCCTTGCGGTGTAGTGATTAAGAAGGAAGATGACAAGTTGGTTATCGAGAATCCTGGTAGCATTCGCACTGGTAAAAAGCAGATGCTTCGTGGTGGTATTTCAGATCCTAGAAATAAAACACTAATGAAGATGTTTAATATGATTGGTATTGGTGAAAGAGCCGGTAGTGGTATTCCAGATATTTATCAGGTTTGGGAGAATGAAGGCTGGCCAATGCCTGTTGTAGAGGAAAGTTATAATCCTGACAGGACTCGTTTATCGCTTGAATTTGCGAAAAAACAAACGATAAAAACAAGCGAAGAGGAAAAGGAGCCAAAAAGGAGCCAAAAAGGAGCCGAAAAGGAGCCAATAAAAGGAGCTGAAAGAAAAAAGGAAATTTTGAAGCTGATAAAGGTAAACTCAACTATTACACAAGTTGAAATTATGAAAGAATTAGATTTGACTAGAAAGCAAGTGCAAAAGGATATGAAAGAGTTACAAGAGATGCACATAATTGCAAGAGAAGGCACAAACAGAAGAGGACGCTGGATTATCGTCAAAGAGAATAAATAGAATTTAAGTTTATTAGGGGGATAGTTTATATGCTTAATCTTTCGGAAGAACAACAAAAAGCACTGATGGAAACAGTAAATAAGCATATTCAGGAAGAAACAAAAAAGAGCCTAGATGCATTTGATAAAACCCTTGATAGAAAAGTCAGTTTGGTGTAAATAGTATAAAAACATTGGATTCCGTACAAAAAAGTTCCGAAATCAGGAATTTTTGTACGGAATTTCTTTTATTTGCGTACTTGGCGAAAATAAAGCATTTTTATAATACAAAATTACCTGCTTTTGTATTTTTTTGCCGATATTGGCGTTTTAAATACAAGAAAATTCGTAGGAATCTGCAAGGCACTTTTACATTAGCTTTTTACAGTCGTTGACAGTCACTGTCTTTTACCATAAAATGAACAGTAAGAATGTATGAAAAAGGAAGAGAAAAATGGGAAAATCTGAGAAACAGATGGATAAAGAGCATGAGCGCAACCAGCGGATCATCGATACGGCGTTCCGGCTTTTTGTGGAAAAGAAAATAGAAGCGGTCAGTATGGATGAGGTCGCAAAAGAAGCCGGTGTGGGACGTGCCACATTGTTCCGCTGTTACAACAATAAGACGGAGCTGGCTATTGCGGTCTGCGCATCGAAATGGAAGGCTTATCTGGACAAGCTGGATGAGGCAAGACCAATCTCTTCGATACACGATATTCCGGCCATTGGAAGATTTATTTTTACGCTGGACAGTTATATCGGCATGTATCAGAACCATAAGGATCTGCTGCAGTATAATGACAACTTCAACAATTATATAACACACCAGACGGTGCGGCAGGAGGAACTGGCGAATTTCCACGCATCCCTGAATTCCGTCAACACAAGACTTCATATGATGTATGCGAAGGCAAAAGAGGACAAGACCTTCCGCACGGATATTCCGGAGGAACAGTTCATGCGTGTGACGGTGCATACCATGATGGCAGCGTGTACCCATTACGCAGGTGGTTTTATCTGGGGAGCAACGGACAACAAGGATTATACAGGTGATCTGCTGATTTTAAAAGAAATGATCCTGAATTATGCCCGGAATGACGCCAATCTCTAATTTTCAGGTATACTGATCCCGACAGCCGGTGGAACAGATGACTGATTGACATTGCAATTTCAGAAAATCTGTGATATAGTAGCCACAATTGAATATGGAGTATTCAGGTGCCGGAGCAGCCACGTAAGTAGCTGGCTCCGGTGAAAAGGGAAGCAGGTGTAAGTCCTGCACGAACTCGTCACCGTAATTAGGGAGCTGAAGCCGATAGATCACTGGGAGACCGGGAAGATGGCGGATGCAATGATCTTCAAGCCGGGAGACCTGCCTGAATGCTGTACAGAAACATTTGTTTCAAAGCCACGAGTAACTGGTTGTACGTGTGGAATGCAGAAGCGACAGAAGCTTTTTTGCATTCGTTTCTTATGTGTACAAACCCTTTACCTGATACAGGAAAGGGTTTTTGTTTTTGTTGCGAAAAACATGTTTCTGACTTACATATTTAAGAATACCGGGGCAAGCCCCAAAATCAAAAGAGACAGAAAAACTGTCAGAGGAGGAAACATGAAAAAAAGAATCGTAGCAGTAGTACTGGCAACCGTACTGGGCGCTGTATGCATCACCGGATGCGGCAATACCCAGGAGACCGTAGAGAGCACTGTACAGGTAAGCACTGAGGCTCAGACCACCCAGGCAGCGGAAACAGCAGCTACCGAAAGCACCGAAGATGCAGATCAGGCAGCAGCCGATGAAGTAGCAGCACTGATCGATGCCATCTATGTGCAGGAGAGAACTGAGAATACCGATAAACAGTGTGCAGATGCCAAGGCAGCATGGGATGCACTGACCGATGCACAGAAGGAACTGGTAGAGGGAGAAAATGCAGATCCCGATTATTTCGGCAGAGATACCGGAGATGCTTCCAAGGATGATCCCCGTAATCAGGATGAGATCGGTGAGAACGAGATTCTGGTAGTAAGCTTCGGCACTTCCTTTAACGACAGCCGTGTGGCTGATATCAAGGGTATCGAGGATGCAATCGCAGCAGCCAATCCCGACTGGTCTGTAAGAAGAGCATTTACCGCACAGATCATCATCAACCATATACAGGCAAGAGATGATGAGCATATCGACAACATGGATCAGGCATTGGACCGCGCTGTGGCAAACGGTGTTAAGAACCTGGTAGTACAGCCTACCCATCTGATGCACGGGGCAGAGTATGACGAGCTGATGGAGGCGGTAGAAGCCTACAAGGATCAGTTCGCATCCGTAAAAGTCGCTGAGCCCCTGTTAGGTGAAGTGGGAGATGATGCAACCGTTGTCAATGCAGATAAGAAAGCAGTAGCAGAAGATCTGACTGCAGAAGCAGTGAAGACCGCTGGGTATGACAGCCTGGATGCTGCAAAGGAAGATGGCGTGGCATTCGTATTCATGGGTCACGGAACTTCTCACACCGCAAAGGTGTCTTACAGCCAGATGCAGACCCAGATGAACGACCTCGGTTATGCTAACGTATTCATCGGAACTGTAGAAGGTGAGCCGGAAGAGACCGCCTGCGAAGAAGTCATCAAGGCTGTTGCGGAAGCAGGTTACACCAAAGTGGTTCTTCGTCCCCTGATGGTAGTAGCAGGTGACCATGCCAACAACGATATGGCAGGCGAGGATGAGGATTCCTGGTTAAGCCAGTTCAATGCTTCCGGTAAGTTCGACAGCGTGGATACCCAGATCGCAGGTCTCGGCGGGATCAAGGCTATCCAGGATCTGTATGTGGCACATACCGCAGCAGCAATGGCTGAGAAATAAATAAGAATCAAAATTACAAATGAAATAAGGATTAAAATAAGGATTAAAATCAGTAATGAAAGCAAAGACATTAATGAATAAAATCATAATCGTGGGCGGCCTGAGTGCTTGTCTGCTGCTTGGCGGCTGTGGAGCAGGTCAGGCAGCGGATGCGACATCCGCAGAAAGCACGGTTGCCGCACAGGAAAGCACCGTAACACCGACAGAGAGCACGGAAACGGCGGAAACTGTCAGCACAGAGACTGAGCAGGACAAGGCACAGCTTCCTGATGGTGTCTACGCCGCTGAATTTTCCACGGACAGCTCCATGTTCCATGTCAGTGAAGCCTGTGACGGCAAGGGAACCCTGATGGTAAAGGATGGTGTTATGACCATTCACATTTCCTTAGGTTCCAAGAAGATTCTGAATCTCTATCCAGGTCTGGCGGAAGATGCAGCCAAAGATGGTGCAGTACTGCTTGAGCCCACCACGGATACCGTAACTTACAGTGACGGCATGACGGAAGAAGTCTACGGCTTCGATGTTCCTGTACCCGTGATCGGAGAGGAATTCGATCTGGCACTGATCGGTACCAAGGGAAAATGGTATGACCATAAAGTAAAGGTATCTGATCCGGTGGCAGAGGGTGCCGCAGACACTTTTGATCTGAGCGCCGTAGAAGACGGCAGCTACACCATCGAACTGACCATGGAGGGCGGAAGCGGCAGAGCAAGTATCCAGTCCCCCGCACAGCTTGCGATAGCTGACGGAGCGGCAACGGCGATTCTGGAATGGAGCAGCCCGAACTATGATTATATGCTGGTAAACGGTGAAAAATATCTGCCGGTAAATACGGAAGGCAATTCCGTATTTGAAGTGCCGGTGGAAGCACTGGATGCACCCCTTACCATGATTGGTGATACCGTGGCAATGAGCACACCTCATGAGGTGGAATACACCGTAACTTTCCACTCTGAGACACTTGAGAGTGCAGAGAGCGGCAAGTAATACACATTGGTGCCTGCGGCTCAAATATTGCAGGCTATGAAAGGCATGAAAACTTTGAGGTCAGGAAGAAATAGAAGAAAATGGATCTATGTTCTGCTTCTTATGGGACTGCTGGGGCTTAGCGGCTGCGGCAGTCCTTCTTCTGCTTCTGTGGAGATGTCTTCGCAGACAGAATTAGTAAAGACAGGCAGCATGGAGCTGCAATATGCGGAAAATTTTGCGGTGGATTACTACGAAGATGGTTATAAGATGCTGACAACGCTTCCCGATAGTAAACGGTATCTGTTAGTGCCGGAAGGACAGCCGGTGCCAAAGGGACTGGATGAGGACGTCAGTATCTTGCAGGAACCACTTCAAAATATATATCTGGTGGCATCCGGGGTGATGGATATGTTCGCATCCGTGGACGCTGTGGATCAGATCCGGTTCTCCGGACAGAAGCAGGAGAACTGGTACATTCAGACAGCAAAGGATGCCATGGCGGCAGGGGACATGATCTATGCCGGAAAATACAGTAAACCGGATTATGAATTACTGGTGTCTGAAGGCTGTGATCTCGCAATCGAGAATCGGATGATCACGCACTCGCCGGAGGTGGTGGAAATGCTTCAAAGCTTTGATATTCCGGTGATGATCGAATATTCCAGCTATGAACAGCATCCTTTGGGAAAAGTGGAATGGGTCAAATTTTTCGGAGCTTTGACCGGAAAGGAAGCGGAGGCAGAAGAAGCCTTTGCGGAGCAGACAGAGATTCTGGAAAAAGTAGAAAGCGGGGAAAAAACAGGGAAGACCATAGCATTTTTCTATGTGACTTCCAACGGACTGATCCAAGTACGGCAGAGTACGGATTATATTCCGAAGCTGATCGAACTGGCAGGAGGAAGATACATTTTTGAGGATCTCGAGGACAGTGGAAGCGGACGCTCCACACTGAACATGCAGGTCGAAGATTTCTATGCCGGGGCTAAGGATGCAGACATCCTGATCTACAACAGCTCGATCGACGGTGGCGTGACCACGTTGGATGAACTGATCGGCAAATGCAATATTCTAAAAGACTTCAAGGCGGTACAGGAGGGGCAGGTCTATTGCACCACCAACGATATGTACCAGCAGTCCATGGCGATTGGGTATTTATTGCAGGATATGCATACGGTGTTGACGGACGATGATACCGCTAAGCTGCGTTATCTGTTTCTCTTACAGTAAGATGGAGAACCTAGAAACACAGCGTAAGTATAAGAGCGTTGGAATGAGATTAGAATACGATTGGAATACGAATAGGAAAAGAAGGAGAAAAACATGCAGCAGCGCAGAAAAATCAGATATCTCATAGCGTTTGTTCTATTGACGGCAGGCATTCTCGTGCTGTTGCTTTGCAATATAGGGATCGGAACGGTGAAGATCCCATTGACAGAAATACTGACGACGGGAAGAACCAAAGAAGGCATGAATGCGAGGATTCTGTGGGAGATCCGTCTTCCCCGGACACTGGCGGCGGGAATCCTGGGCGGAGCGCTGGCACTTGCCGGGTATCTGCTTCAGACCTTTTTCCACAACCCCATAGCCGGACCTTTCGTGCTGGGAATTTCTTCCGGGGCGAAGATGGTAGTGGCACTGGTGATGGTATTGCTGCTGGGGAATACAGTCCGTGTCAGCTCCGGACTGTTGATCCTGGCGGCATTTTTAGGAGCTATGTTGTCCATGGGATTCGTACTTCTCATGGCGAGGAAGGTAGACAGCATGTCCATGCTGGTAATCAGCGGTGTGATGATCGGCTACATCTGTTCTGCTATTACGGAACTGGTGGTGACTTTTGCGGAGGATGCGGATATCGTGAATCTCCACAACTGGTCGAGAGGAAGCTTTTCCGGAATGACCTGGGACAATGTGAAAGTGATGAGTATCGTGGTGGCAGTGACTTTACTTATGGTGATCCTGTTAGCAAAGCCGCTGGAAGCCTACCAGCTGGGTGAGACGTATGCACAGAATCTGGGAGTGAACATCCGGACATTGCGGATCCTGCTGGTGGTGTTGTCCAGCGTACTTTCGGCATGCATCGTGGCATTTGCCGGACCCATCTCTTTTGTGGGGATCGCCGTGCCGCAGCTGATCCGGAAATTATTCGGCACCACAAAACCGTTACTCATGATACCGGCATGTTTCTTAGGAGGCAGTGTGTTCTGCCTGTTCTGTGATCTGTTGGCAAGAACCTGGATGGCACCCACAGAGCTTGGTATCAGCACAGTGACGGCAATCTTCGGAGCACCGGTGGTATTGTGGATCATGGTATCCAAAAGCAGACGGGAGCGTGGATAACTTACCTATGAAGACGCAGAAGCCTTATTATATTACAACGGAAAAAATAAGCGTGGGCTATGACGGAAAGCCTCTGATCGAAGAAGTGGAGATCGCACTCAGAAAAGGAGAGATCCTGACGTTACTGGGACCTAACGGTGCCGGAAAATCCACGATCTTAAAAAGTATTGCGAGACAGCTGTCCCTGATCGCGGGAACGGTGCGGCTGGACGGAGAAGATATGAAGTCGCTCACCGGGGCAGAACTGTCAAAAAAAATGGCCGTGGTAATGACAAAACGTCTGCGGGGGGAATTGATGACCTGCGAGGATGTGGTGGCCACCGGAAGATACCCCTACACAGGGCGTTTCGGCGTGCTGCGGGCAGAAGATCATGCAGCGGTGCAAAACGCCATGGAACTGGTGCAGGTGGCAGAGATTGGGGATTCTTTGTTTGACCGGATCAGTGACGGACAGAGACAGCGGGTGATGTTAGCCAGAGCCATTTGTCAGGAGCCGGAGATATTGATCCTGGACGAGCCGACTTCCTACCTGGATGTGCGGCATAAACTGGAATTTTTATCGATCCTGCAAAAACTTTGCAGGGAGAGAGAACTTACGGTGATCCTGTCCTTGCATGAGTTGGAACTGGCGGAGAAGATCTCCGATAGAATCCTGTGTGTGAACGGCAGGGCGGTGGACCGGATCGGAACGCCGGAGGAAGTCATGACAGCCGGCTATATCACCGAACTCTATGGCATCCGGATGGGAAGCTATGATGAGGGCAGCAGTGATATGGAGCTGGCGGCGCCGGAAGGAACACCGCAGGTCTTCGTGATCGCCGGAGCCGGAAGCGGACGGAAAATTTACCGGCGTCTGCAGAGAGCGGGAATCCCCTTTGTCACCGGGATCCTGTATGAAAATGACCTGGATTATCCCGTGGCGAAGGCTCTGGCGGCGGAGGTGATCGCAGAGCATCCTTTTGAGCCGGTGGCACAGGAAAAAATACAGGCAGCGAAGAAACAGTTGGAAAAGTGTAACCGCGTTATCTGCTGTCGGGAGAATTTCGGTAGTCTGGAGACTTATCAGAGAGAGCTTTTAGAGTATGCAGAACAGCTGGGGAAGCGGATAGAAAAGTCAGAAAGCCCGGAGCAACAGCGTGGGTGTTAGAAAACAGAGAAACGAAATTCCCGGGATGTCGGTGGCATCTGTGGGATGGAGAAAACGATGGCAAAAGTTATTATGATACAGGGCACCATGTCCGGTGCCGGGAAAAGTCTCCTGGTGGCGGGCCTATGCCGGATCTTCCGGCAGGACGGTTATCGGGTCGCCCCTTTTAAATCACAGAATATGGCACTCAATTCCTATATCACGAAAGAAGGACTGGAAATGGGCAGGGCACAGGTGATGCAGGCGGAAGCGGCAGGGATCGAAC
>ULWD01038129.1_pt1 | contig 10264 bp, 9 predicted proteins | sample 1960011 | NCBI WGS metagenome assembly ULWD01 (sample SAMEA4835803, study PRJEB28245) | human gut metagenome | biome: gut microbiome; material: fecal sample | place: Denmark | collected 2008 | reverse complement strand
TAATAGCGCTCTAAACACTTATTGCACTCGGGTGTAAAAGTTATACCGTACATAATGCGGTATCTTTTATCCCTCGCACCTGCTTTCCTTTAACTACTTCCTTTCTTTTTTTCTATTTTTATATAAGCTTTCATTATTTTATTTGCCATTGTATCTTCAAAAGCTTTTTCTATTTCATCAAAACCGTATTCTGTTGAAATTCCGTCAACTTTTACCTGTCCTTTTTCCAGCATATCAAGAGAATTTTTTAAATCAACAGGAGAGGGTGAGTAGCTGCCAAGCACTGTAAGTTCCCTGTAATAAATTTCATTATTGGGATATGATGCAGTGTCAGAAGGAGTACTGGAAAATACCAGTATTTTTCCCCCGTTACGGACATATTTTAATGCAGTATCTATAGCTTTATCAGCTCCGGATGTCATAAATATTCCGTCAGACTTAAATTCAGCAGGGATTTCTCTTGCATCATAAGCCTCAATCCCCAAAGATTTTAAAAACTCAATTCTTTCTTTTATTAAGTCACATCCTGCAACCTTCATACCGTAAGCTTTTAAAGCCTGAGCCATAAGAATACCTATTGAGCCGAGCCCGACAACCAAAGCTGTATCCCCGCTTAATAAATCTGCTCTTTTAACAGCCCTTACTATGCAGCCTAAAGGTTCGTAAAAAGAAGCTTCTACCTCTGATAAGTTTTCAGGTTTCAAATGAGCAACATTCTGAAGATGCTCCTCGCTCAAATATACATACTCTGAAAATCCGCCGGGTCTTATGTTGGTTGACTTGAAATGTTCACACATTGAAACGTTTCCGTGTCTGCAATAATCACATTCACCGCAAGGAATATGGTGTGAAGTTACTATTTTATCACCAATCTTAAAATCAGTATCAGAATTAATATCAACAATTTGTGCTACAATTTCGTGACCTAAAACAGTACCGTCTTTTGAAATTTTGTGAACAAATTTAACAATATCAGAGCCGCAAAGTCCGCATCCCAAAACTTTTACTATAGCACCTTTACGTCCGTCTAAGCCTATATTTTCAACATTTTTTAAGATAATTTTATCATTATCGATTACTGCTATTTTCATATCTCGCCTCACAATTGAAATATTATCACAAACTTGATAAGAATAAAATTAGACGATATAATAATATTATGACAGTAATAAGAAGATTAAATTGTTTTGATGCATCAAAAATAAAAAAGATGATTTCTTACCTCGGTAATAATGACGGTGAGAAATTTACCAAAGCAATTACGGGCGAGGCATTTATTATGCTTCATGCAATACTGCCTTTGAAATACAAGTTTTTGCCTGAATCATACATATTTTTAGAAAAAGGAGAAATATTAGGACTTATTACCGTTGTACCTACTAACGGCAACCCTTACAAAATGAATATTACACGATTAATCTTTCAACAAAATTTGTACACAGTCGGCAAACAACTTGTTGAATTTGTTATAGCAAGGTACGGAGCAAAAGGAGCAACGTCATTCAGCGTTACAGTTGACCAGTCACACGATGAACTTTTAAATCTGTTTATGCAGGGATGCGGTTTCCGTCAGTGCAGTTTTGAAAACCTTTGGAAATTGGATAACTATAAACCTTTGACCGATAAAAAAGCAAATTTCAGATACTGCCAGAACTCTGATGCTAAAGCCATAGCCAGACTTTATAACAGTGAGCTTAAAAACCTCTACAAACCTTCTCTTGAAAGAATTAAAGAAGAATATAAAGAACCGATTTTTGCAGGAATGACAAATTTCTATAAAAATCGCTACGTATTGGAAGAACCGGCAAAACACAGAATAATAGCCTACCTTTCAATCACAACTTCAGATAATCAGAATTTCATCATAGATATGTCTACAAATGACGGGTATAATGTGCCCTATGATGAAATCATTAATTTTGCATTATGTGAAATCAGAAGAAGAAAAAATACATATTTTGCATTTCTAAAACACAGACAATATACTAAAAATGCAGACAATCTGGAAAAATACCTTCACGAAAGAGATTTGAACTGTATTCAAACACAATGTGTTCTGGTTAAAGATTTTTACAAGATTGTTAAAGAACCGGAAACCAATGCCATACAAATATTCTTGTTTGGAGATAACAAAATCAGAGCTAATTAACTTTATTAAAATTAATCATATTTTGTTCGTTTTCATTCTTTGTGTTAAAATTATTCAAAGAATTGAAATATTTTATGAGGCAGGATATGAGTAATTTACAAATTTATCTTGATAAAGATATTAACAAAGAATTAATTAAAACAAAAAAAATTGCAGTTATCGGTTTTGGCTCTCAAGGTTACGGTCAGTCTATGAACCTAAAAGATTCAGGATGCGATGTTGTTTTGGGATTGCGTTTAGGCGGAAAATCAGATATAAAAGCAAAAGATTACGGTTTCAAAACTATGTCTGTTGAAGATGCAGTTAAATATGCAGATATTGTTCAAATTTTAATACCTGACGAAATTCAGGCAAAAGTTTATGAAGAACAAATAAAACCTTACCTTAAAGACGGGCAATATTTGATGTTCTCGCATGGCTTTAATATTCATTACAAAAAAATTGTTGCACCTGAAGGTGTTAATGTCATAATGGTTGCTCCAAAAGGACCCGGACACACAGTAAGAAGCGAATATCAAATCGGCAGAGGCGTTCCATCACTTATTGCAATATATCAAAACCCTTCAAAAGATGCTAAAGATATAGCTTTATCTTACGCATCCGCAATCGGAGCAGGACGTGCAGGAATTATTGAAACCACATTCAAAGAAGAAACCGAAACGGATTTGTTCGGCGAACAGGCTGTTATTTGCGGCGGTGTTTCAGCTTTGATTAAAACAGGTTTTGAAGTTCTGGTAGAAGCAGGTTACTCACCTTATATGGCGTATTTTGAAGTGCTTCATGAAATGAAACTTCTTGTTGATTTAATAAATCAGGGCGGTCTTGCAGATATGAGATATTCCATATCAAATACAGCTGAATACGGTGATATGACACGTGGACCGAAAGTTATCGCAGAGCAGTCACGTAAAGCAATGAAAGATTTGTTAAAAGATATCCAAAGCGGAAGTTTTGCTAATGAATTTTTAAACGAAATGGATTCAGGATGCAAAAAATTCAATGAATTAAGAAAAGAAAATGCCGACCACCTCATTGAAAAAGTAGGTGAAGAAATACGTTCCTCTTTTGTCTGGGGGAATGATAACAAAATTATAGACAGGAATAGGAATTAAAATGTATAGTACAGATGTTGATTATGAAATTGTAATATTTTCTATAGGCGATACAAAAGCAGGAACCAAAATGGGCAAGCTACAATTGAAAAATTGTGAGGATAATTCTTTACTGAATTGTATTCTCTGGGAAGAAACATTAAACCGTTTTGACTGCAAAGTTTTTAGAACCGGAAACATAGTAAGAATTGTTTCTGCTTCATTCAACGAAAAATTTAACAACTGTCTTGTTTCTGCACTTGAATTGAAAAAAGAAGCCAAAACAGGGCTTGAAGAATGCGAAAGAGAAAAAGTGTACGCTGAATTAACATCATATATTGATAAAATTCAAGATGAAAAACTTAATTCATTCCTTGCAAGATTTTTTGCAGAACATAAAGACAAAATTAAAATTATGCCTGCTGCTAAGCTTATGCATCACAATTACATTGGAGGTCTGATGGTGCATACTCTGGAATGCTTGAAATATGCCGAAAAGAATATGGATATATCCGAATATGACTTTAATCGTGATAATATACTTGCGGCTTGTATGCTTCACGATATAGGTAAGATTTTTGAATACACAATTGATATCGAAACAGGATTAATTGATTACGATGAAAACTTTAGAAAAGAATGGATTTCCCATTCTCAATACGGTTTTTCAATTTGTATGACAAACGGTTTCAAAGAAATTGCAAGAATGATTGCAGCGCATCATGGCAGAAGCGACTGGGGAGCAATTATTGACCTCGAAGAAAAAGATTTGGAACCTGAATTATATTTTATCCATTTAATAGATAATTTATCCGCTAAATTCGGAAAAATTAATGTACACCTCTTAGAAAGTAAAGGAGTTTAATTTTGTCAAGATTAACCGAAAATCATAATCTGCCGGGTACTCTTGTATGTGTGGAAGGTATCGACGGTTCAGGAAAATCAACACAAATTACACTTTTAAGAGATTGGCTGAAATCAACGGGTCAGGATGTAATTTTTACGGAATGGAACTCATCCGAACTTATAAGCCAGACTACAAAACTTGCAAAGAAAAAAAATCTGCTTTCACCAAGAACCTTTTCATTATTACATGCTGTAGACTTCGCAGACAGATTAAAACAGGTTATCGGACCTGCATTAAAAGCTGGATTTATAGTTCTTGCCGACAGATATGCCTACACAGCTTTTGCAAGAGATGCAGCAAGAGGTGTTGACCCTAACTGGGTCAGAAATGTCTACGGCTTTGCTTACAAACCCGATTTGGCTATATATTTTGACATTGATCCCAAAACTTCAATGGAAAGAATTTGCTCCAATCGTGCTCCTAAATTTTATGAAGCAGGAATGGATTTAAAACTCAGCAACGATCCTTATGAAAGCTATATGATATTTCAGGGAAGGGTTATTAAAGAATATCAAAATATGGTTGATGAATTCGGACTTGTTAAACTTAATGCGCTTGATTCTATTCACTCAAAACAAGTTGAAATAAGAAGAATGCTTAAAGAAGTTTTAAACGCTAAAGGAGTAAACATTTAAATGGAAAAATTCACGAAAAAACATAAATACGAAGGCTTACTCATAGTAATCGAAGGAACTGACGGTTCAGGGAAATCAACCCAATTAGAGCTTTTGAAACGTTCTTTACAAGCGCAATCTTACGGTGTTATGGTTTCAGAATGGAAAACTTCAAGATTAATTGCAAACGTTATTGATGATGCAAAAGACAGAAACTTACTAAATGCAACTACATATAGCCTTTTGTATGCAGCAGATTTTGCGGACCGTTTGGAAAACCAGATTATTCCTGCTTTAAAATCAGGATTTATTGTACTTTTAGACAGGTACTACTACACAGCTCTTGCTCGAGATGTTGTTAGAGGGCAGGATATTGAATGGGTTAAAAACCTGTATGAATATGCACCTGAACCCGATCTTGTATTCTATCTTGATATGCCTGTTGATGTCCTTTTGAAAAGAATTATCGGAACAACAGGACTTGATTTTTACGAAAGCGGCAGAGATGTCGGATTTTCAACAGATTTTTATAAGAGTTTTGAAATTTATCAGAAAAAATGTCTCGAAGAATATAACAATATGAAATCAGAGTATAATTTTAAAAGTATTGACGGAACAAAATCCGTTGAAACTATCCATAATTATATGAATAGTGAAGTGCAAAAAGTGCTTGATTCCGGAGTGCTATATTAACTGATATCCTGTTTATATCTTAAATTGTTACGGAAATAAATAAAAATTTACGTTGTGAAACATTTTGCGCCATAAGGCATGTTTTATGATAAATTAGATAATGTAAAGAGACACATACAGTTTTAAGGAGATTAATGAATGTCTGAATATTTGAGCAAAGAAGAGATTAAGCAATGGAGAAGCTCATTAGAAAAGATTACATTAGAGGAATACGCTGCCAGATTAGGGAAAAAAATTGAAGAAACCAAACCGACAAACGATTTAATTGATATTGTATTGAAAGGCAAACCGGTGGTTTCTAATACTGAAGAATATAAACAAACACGTACTGAAAGATTAAGCTCAATTGCCGAACGTGCTTATGAAAGAGAAAGAGAAATCGCTCCAAGCCCGTTTACAATTAATAAAATACTTACAGACGAAACTCCTGTTAAAGTTGAAAAAACTGAAAAGAAAACTGCTCCTGCTAAAAAAGCTGCACCAAAATCAATTAAAAAAGAAAAAGAAACAGTTAGTGCAGAAACTTTAAGAGATGAAGTAAGAATTGTTTTCAAAAAAGCTCTTACTGATAGAGAACAAAAAGTTTTTGATCACTTTGTCGAACATAAGAACAAAATCGTTTATGCTAAAGATTTAGCATCACTTTTAGATTTGCCAAGAGATTATGTTTATAAATACATTAAAAATTTAAGAGCAAAAATTGAAGGTGAAAATCTTAAAAATGCTGATAAAGGCGGTTTTATTTTAAACATATAGTCATAATCATATTCACTATGAATAAAAAATCACTCACTTAAACAATTAGTGAGTGATTTTTTATGATTAATATGTCAGTTAACATCAATTCCAAGATTAAGTAATTTGAAATTACTTCCTTCAGGAGTATATGAAACTCTTATTAAAGCTCCGCTAGCCAGCACGAAGGATTTTGCAGCACGATTATAAGAACTGACCACAGAACATTGATAAATCTTTTCATAAATCGCTCCTTTCTTATATTGACCTATGTGGAAAGCAGCTTCGCTGCCTCCATTCTATAATTTTAAATATTTCTAATGGTTATTTTCTCAATAATACGTTTATTCCCGCTTTAAAATAATTCTTAACTTCTTCAATAGAACGTATTCTTGATAACATTTTTAAAATATACATAGGACGTAAATAAAAACGCCTTATTGCAGATTTGTGAAGTTCAAAAACCCTGTCACGACTTAAGTGATGAGTATTTAAAGAAGGATAATAATATGCACTTTCAAAAGATGTATCTTTATCAAACAAGTTATGCTCTTTAGCGTACTCATAAAATCTTGAGCCGGGTAATGGTGTTGCGGTATAGAAACTTATAAAATCACTGTCAAGTTCAATTGCAAACTTTATGGTTTCTTCTGCTGTTTCTTCTGTTTCCCATGGAAGGCCTATTACAAAATAGTTGTATATTCTAATCTTTGCTTTTTTGAAAACTTTTACTGTTCTTCTGACATCATCAAGTGTAATTTTTTTACCCATTTGTTCCAGCATATACTGAGAACCGCTTTCAACTCCGATACTGACCAAACGACAACCTGATTTATACATTAATTCCGCCATTTCCATATCAGCTGTGTCGGCTCTTGTATTAGCTGACCATGTAATATTTAAACCGCTGTCAATAATTGCATTACACAAATCAAAAGTCCATTTTCTGTCAACATTAAAAATATCAGACCAGAATAAGAAATTTCTTATATTATATTTTTCCACACATTCTTTTATTTCTGCAACAATATTTTCCGGACTTCGTTTTCTAACCTGAGCACCTGAAACAGGAGTTGCAAGGCAGAAAAAACAGTGGAACGGACATCCACGTGAAACTTTTACGGTAGCCTGAACTTTATTATTATCAGGTCTTCTGTAAATATTGTTGTCTACAAGGTGTCTGGCTGGAAAAGGCAAAGAATCCAAATCTGTAATAAAAGGTCTTTTACCTGTAAATTTTACTTCTGAATTTTCAAGGTAATAAATCCCCAAAATTTCTTCTTTATTTTTTCCTTCAAGAATTTCTTTTAACGTATCTTCGGCTTCACCTAAAATTCCGAAATCTAACTCATTGTGTTCGCTTATTATTTTTTCGGCAAGAGTTAAAAACGCTGCTCCTTTTGCTATCGTAATTATTTCAGGACAAATATTTTTTGCAAGTTTTACAGCATCAAGGTCGTGTTCAAGGGTAGGTGTAGCAATATTAACTAAAAGATAATCCGGTTTAAATTCTTTCAAATCTTTTTCGAAATTGCCGCCCTGACTATAATCTTCAATCTTTGCCTCAAGCCCCTCTTTTTCAGCAACCGCAGCAAGATACATTAAATCTGTCGGAGGCAGCGGAGGAATTACCAACAATTCTTTTGTCGGCTGCTGGCATCTGTCTTCTCTGTTCATTACAGGAGAAGGCGGATAAATTAACAATATACGTTTTTTATTTTCTGACATTTTATACCTTTTCTTTAACGGTATTTGTTATAAGAGCTGCAATTGCAAGACAAACAGCACCTACAACAAATGCATATTCCCAGTGATAATTTATATAATCAGAACCCATTGCAAATGAGCATTTAGAAATAAACCACGCTACAAGTGTACATACAAATACCTGAGGACCTGCAATAAATATATTAAATATTCCCATTACTGAACCTTCTGTTCCTTTTTTAATAAATTGTGAAAGCATTGCAAACGGTAATGCACAAATACTTGCCCAACCGATGCCTGCCAAGCCCATTAGAGCTGCTACAGCTTTCGGTTCTTTTGCAAAAAACATTCCAAGATACGCAAGTATCATTGTTATTAATGATATTATATGCACTTTTTTGTTGGAATATTTCGCAGAGAGTATACCAATTGGAATTGCAACAAGGAAACATACAAGATTAAATACGGCAAAACATACTGATGAAAAATTTGTACCGCTCAAAGTAGCTTTTGAATAAAGCTCTTTTGTAGATTCAGCAACAGTAGTTAAATCAGGTACACAATAGATTGTATGGACAGCGTATTGAGTAAAAAATATCATCATACACATTGTTCCAATCCATGTAAAAAACTGCATTGTACAAATTTTAGAAACTTCAGGAGATAAAGCAAAGAAATTTTTCAAAGCATCGATAAAGTTATCCTCTTTCTTTTCTGCAATAGCAGCTTCTTTTTTCATTTCTTTTTTTACATTATGTTCTTTAATGGTAATACAAGTCCAAATCATACCGAGAGTGAAAGCAATAGCTGCCATAATAAATTGTGCAGGAATAGACATCTGGTATCCGAATGCCCATTTTAAAAACGGAGCAGTACCTGCTGCAACAACAGAACCTAAACCTATAGCAAGGCTGATATATGAATTTGCAAGTGAATACTGTTCTTCAGGAACAACATCAGGAACTAAAGCTCTGTATGGACCTTGAGCCACATTAACACATGCATCAATAATCCAAATCATTATTGCAGCAATGAACAATGCTGTTAACGGAGGGAGATTTAATCCCGTAACATTATGCAAGAAGTCAGCAACAGTTGCAGAATTAGGGAATATCCATAATGCAAGAGAAGCTAATATTGCACCGCCTAAAAGGTATGGTCTTCTTCTTCCTAAAGGAGAAACTGTTTTATCGCTTAGTGCACCTACAATCGGCTGAACTACCATGCCGGTAAAAGGTCCTGCAAGCCAAATTAAACCGTAAATAAACGGTGAAGCTCCCAAACTTTCGGTTACGGGACCTGATAAGATAATTCTCATCTGCCAGGCAAATTGTAAGCCGAAAAAACCGAGTGCAAAGTTTAAAAATTGTGCAGTCGTAAACTTCTTTAAAACATTGTTTTCTTCCATTAAAATATCTCCCCAAATAATCTCTCGTATATATTAAAATACACACAACATACAGTATAGTCAAGCAATTTAAGCAAAAAAGCTCCTGAAATCAGGAGCTTTTTTTGTATTACTATTTTTTATTAACAGCTGCATCAATCAGACCTTTAAATAACGGATGAGGTCTTTCAGGTCTTGATTTAAATTCAGGGTGGAACTGACAGGCAACAAACCAATCAAGTTGCGGCAATTCCACAACTTCAGCAAGCATTCCGTCAGGAGACATACCGGAGAACACAAGTCCTGCATCTGCAATTTGTTTTAAATATTCATTGTTAACTTCATAGCGGTGTCTGTGTCGTTCTGAAATTTTTTCTTTTCCGTAAGCTTTCGCAGCTTTAGAACCTTTTTTCAAAACACAATCATAAGCACCCAGCCTCATAGTTCCGCCGTATGCATGAACATTTTTTTGTTCAAGCATCAAGTCGATAACAGGATACTGTGCATTTTCGTCAAACTCGGCAGAATTAGCATTTTTAAGTCCGACAACATTTCTTGCATATTCAATAACAGCACATTGCATGCCAAGACAAAGTCCCAAAAACGGTAAATTATTTTCTCTGGCATATTTAATTACATTAAGCTTGCCTTCAATACCTCTTATGCCGAAACCGCCCGGAACAACAACAGCTTGAACGTCTTTCATTAACTCTTTACATTTAGTATCGTCTAAACATTCTTCCGAATTTATCCACTTAATATCAATTGCTGCATCATTTGCATATCCTGCGTGTTTCAACGATTCAACAACAGAGATATAAGCATCCGAAAGTTTTGTATATTTTCCTGCAATCGCAACTTTAATTGTCTTTTTAGGATTTTTAATTCTTTCAACAAGAGTTTCCCAACCTTTTAAATCCGCTTTTTTATCTTCTACTCTAAGCATATCAAGAACAACATGTGCCATATTTTGAGTTTCCA
>ULWD01009918.1_pt1 | contig 10269 bp, 4 predicted proteins | sample 1960011 | NCBI WGS metagenome assembly ULWD01 (sample SAMEA4835803, study PRJEB28245) | human gut metagenome | biome: gut microbiome; material: fecal sample | place: Denmark | collected 2008 | reverse complement strand
CCCGCGCATATGCGCGAATTGGACGAGCTGGACAAAGTGATGGCCGCTTCGGTCATTTACGGTCCCGACGTGCTGTCGCCTGCGCCTGCGAGGAAGGCGGCGCGGCGCATTTCACTGCGGCGGATTCCGCTGCGGCGCATCGTGCGTTATGCCGCGGAGCTGGCTGCGGTGGCGGTCGTCGGCGTCGGTCTTGCGCGGATGCTTGCCGACGACCGGATCGGAGAGTGGGCGCGGCGGACGACGGCGCTCGAAGTGCCTGCGGGGCAGTACCTGAGCATGGAGTTGCAGGACGGCACCAAGGTCTGGCTCAATGCGGGAACCCGGCTGGAGTATCCGCTGGTGTTCGCCGGGGGCGAGCGGCGCGTGAAGGTTGCGGGCGAGGCGATGTTCGATGTCGAGCACGATCCCGCGCATCCGTTCGTGGTCGAGACGTTCGCCTGCGACGTCGAGGTGCTGGGAACCAAATTCGACGTGACGGCCGAGGAGCGCGAGGGATTGTTCTCGGCGGCCCTGCTGCGCGGAAGCGTGAAGGTGACCAACCGCCTGACGCCCGGCGAGCAGTTCGTCCTCAAGCCCAACGAGGAGGTGCGGCTGGCGGGGCGGCGGCTGAACCTGAATGCGATCGGCAGCATGGACGACTACCTCTGGACCGAAGGCATGATCAGCATCAAGGGCCTTTCGTTCGGGGAGCTGATGCACAAATTTGAAAAGAGTTTCGGCGTGAAGATACGGATCGACCGCGTCCGGATGCCGGAAGTCGATTACAACCACGGCAAGATCCGTATTTCGGACGGCGTCGATTCGGCGCTGCGCCTGCTGCAGATGGCCTCGGATTTCACCTATACACGCAGCGAAGACAACGGAACGATCGTCATACGATAACCAGTCATAAACCTGAAAAAACGAAAAACTGCCTATGAGAAGAGCCGAACAATGACCCTCGCCGGTCGTCCGGGGTGAATAAAAAAAGCTTGCAGATGGTCGCAACATCCGCAAGCCGCGGTCGGCCGTTAATCAGCTACCCAGCCTACTAACAACTAACCAATTGCAAAAGTATGAACAAAAAACGTATTCAGCAAATTAAATGCCTGTTTACACTCTTTTTTGTCGTGTGCGCATCGTTCTATGCCACACGGTCATACGCTCAGAATACCGCGGTGACGATCCGTCTGTCGGGCGTCAGCATGGAGCGTGTGATGAATGAAATCGAGAACCAAACCAATTATTTGTTCCTGTCGAACAAGGACGTGGACATCAACAGCGTCGTGAGCGTCGATGTGGAGGCGCGCCCGCTTTCGGAAGCGCTCGCGCAGATGGTGCGCGGAACAGACGTGGTCTACCGTTTCGACGGCAAATACATTCTGCTTTCGAAGGCCGACCGCAGGCCCGTGACCGTGAAGGGCGTGGTGACCGACGCCGACGGCGCGCCGGTGATCGGAGCTTCGGTGATCGTCAAAGGTACGACCGTCGGAGCTTCGACCAATACCGACGGCTCCTTCTCGCTGCAAGTTCCCCCCCCCGCGGAAAATGCGGTCCTGACCGTTACCTACTTGGGCTACGAGCCGGTCGATGTGACCGTCGGCAGCCGCACCGATTTCCGGATTACGCTCCGCGATTCGGCCGTGGCGGTGGAGAACGTCGTGGTGACGGCCCTCGGCATCAAACGTCAGGAGAAGGCCCTGAGCTACAACGTGCAGCAGGTCAAGTCCGAGGAGCTGACGACCGTCAAGGACGCCAACTTCATGAATTCGCTGGTCGGCAAGGTGGCCGGCGTGCAGATCAACAGCGGTGCGAGCGGCCCCGGCGCCAGCGCGCGCGTGGTGATGCGCGGCGAGAAGTCGATCGAGAAGGGCAACAACGTCCTCTATGTGATCGACGGTATTCCGATGTATAACCACAGCTTCGGCGGCGACGGCGGCACCTATGCCAAGCAGGCCGGTTCGGAGAGCGCCGCGGATATCAACCCCGAAGACATCGAGTCGATCAACATGCTGACCGGCCCTTCGGCTGCGGCCCTTTACGGCAGCGACGCCGCCAACGGCGTGGTGGTCATCAACACCAAGCGCGGCGTCAAGGACCGTACGGTGGTGACCGTCAGCAACAGCACGACCTTTTCGAAGGTCTACCGGCTGCCCGACATGCAGAACAGCTACGGAACCAGTTCGGGGCTGATGAACTGGGGTGAGAAGTATGCCAGCACGTTCGACGCCAAGAAGTTCTTCAACACGGGAACCAACATCATCAACTCGGTGTCGGTATCGACGGGCAACGAGAAGAACCAGACCTATATCTCGGCTTCGACGACCAATACGGCGGGCATCATTCCCGAAAATACGTACGACCGCTACAACTTCACGGCCCGCAATACCACCTTGTTCGCCAAGGACAAGCTCGTATTGGACTTGGGCGCCAGCTTTATCATCCAGCACGACGAAAACATGGTGACGCAGGGCAAGTACTACAACCCGCTGCCCGCGCTCTACCTCTTCCCGCGCAGCGACGACTTCGACGAAATCCGCCTTTTCGAGCGCTGGGACCCCGTGCGCGGCTATATGGTGCAGTACTGGCCTTACGGCGAGGGCGCGCATTCGCTGCAGAACCCCTATTGGATTCAGAACCGCATGAACCGCGAGACGAGCAAGCGCCGCTACATGCTCAACGCCTCGCTGCGGTGGAACATCACCGACTGGATGAACGTTTCGGGCCGCGTGCGGGTCGATAATTCGGAATACCGCATCAAGCAGAAGCTCTACGCCTCGACGCTGACCACCTTCTGCGGAACGAACGGCGGTTACGAGGACCAGACGCAGCACGACCGCAGTTTCTACGGCGACGTGATGCTCAACATCGACAAGACCTTCGGTGACGACTGGACGCTCAACGCCAACATCGGCGCTTCGATCAACGACCAGCGCTACGAGCAGGCCGGCGTGGCGGGCGACCTGCTGCTGACCAACCATTTCGCCATGAACAACCTCAACTATCAGGAGAAGTTCAAACCCCTGCAGGAGGGATGGCACGACCAGACGCAGGCGATCTTCGCTTCGGTCGAGGTGGGGTGGCGTTCGATGCTCTACCTGACGGTGACGGGCCGCAACGACTGGGCTTCGCAGCTGGCCTATTCCAAAAACTCGTCGTTCTTCTATCCTTCGGTGGGTCTGTCGGCCGTGGTTTCCAACATGGTGAACATGCCCGAATGGTTCACCTTCCTCAAGGTGCGCGGATCGTATTCGAAGGTGGCGTCGGCTTTCGCCCGCTACCTCTCCAATCCGGCCTACTCGTTCAACAACCAGACCCACAACTGGAGCAAGCCTTCGACCTATCCGGCCTACAACCTCAAGCCTGAGGACACCAAGTCGTGGGAGATCGGTCTGAACGCCCGTTTCCTCAACCACATCAACCTCGACGTGACCTACTACCGTTCGAACACCTACCACCAGACGATCTATGCGCCGCTGCCCTCTTCGTCGGGTTACAACCAAGTGGTCGTGCAGGCCGGCGACGTGCAGAACCAAGGCGTCGAGCTGGCGCTGGGCTACAACAACAAGTGGAACGACTTCACATGGAGCAGTTCGTACACCTTTACGCTCAACCGCAACGAGATCAAGCGGCTGGCGGCCGGCGAAGTGAACCCCGTGACGGGCGAGACCATCACCGACAACGAGATTCAGAAGGACTGGCTGGGCGCGAGCAACGTGGCGCCGCAGGTCATCCTGCGTCCGGGCGGTTCGATGAGCGATATTTACGTCAATCACGAGCTTAAGCGCGACCTGAACGGCAACATCGAGATCGATCCTTCGACGGGCAACCTCTCGATCGCCGAAACCGACTTCCGCAAGGTGGGCCAGCTCTCGCCCCGCTACACGATGGGCTGGAGCAACAGCTTCGGCTACAAGGGCATCGAACTCGGCGCGGTCCTCACGGCCCGAATCGGCGGCCTGACCTACTCGGCCACGCAGGGCGTGCTGGACTACTACGGCGCGTCGCAGGCCACGGCCGACGCGCGCGACCGCGGCGGCATTCCGATCAATTACGGCACCGTCGATCCCCAGAAGTACTATTCGGCGATTTCGACGGCCGAGGGCGGTTACGGAGCCTATTACCTCTACAGCGCCACCAACGTACGCCTGCAGGAGCTGAGCCTGCAGTATACGCTGCCGGCGCGGTGGTTCCGCAACAAAGCCAGACTGACGGTCGGATTCGTCGCCAAGAACCTCTGGATGATCTACTGCAAGGCGCCGTTCGACCCCGAAATCTCGGCGGCGACGGACAACGCCTACTATCAGGGCGTGGACTACTTCATGCAGCCGAGCACGCGCAATTTCGGCTTTAACGTGAAACTGCAATTCTAACCGAACCAAAGCTATGAAAAATATCATTAAACTTACCTGCCTCTTATTGACGGTATGCGGTTTTGCGGGTTGTACGGGCAATTTCGACGAGTACAACACCGATCCCTATGCCCTTTACAAGGGAGACCCCGCCGTGCTGATTCCCACCATGCTCGACGCCATGATGTACGTGCAGCAGAACGACTCGCAGGTGGTCGATCAGATGGTCGGCTCGCTGGGCGGATATTTCACGCTGTCGAACCGCTGGGGCGGTCAGAACTTCGATACGTTCAATGCGTCCGACGCATGGAACGCCACGCCGTACAATACGATGTTCGAGGATATTTACGCCAACTTCTTCGACATCGAGAAATCGACCAGCAAGTCGGGCCACTACTACGCGATGGCCCGTCTGGTGCGCGCCGCAGTGATGATGCGCGTCGCCGACTGCTACGGCCCGATCCCCTACAGCAAGGTGGCCGACGGCTCGTTCTATGTCGAGTACGACTCGGCGGAGGATGTCTACAAGCATATCATCGAGGACCTCGCGGGCGCGGCGACCACGCTCTACGCCTATGCGCAGGAGTATCCGGCGTCGAAACCGCTGGCTAACAACGATCCGATTTTCGCAGGCGACTATACGGCTTGGGCGCGTCTGGCCAACTCGCTCTGCCTGCGTGCGGCGATCCGCTCGAACGACCGCGAGGCCGCCGAGAGCGCCTGCGGCCATGCCGCCGGCCTGATCGAGACCAACGCCCAGAACGCCATGATGAGTCCCGGCGTGCAGGGAAATCCCTATCAGCTGGCTTCGGCGTCGTGGGGCGACCTGCGGGTCAACGCCTCGATCGTCGATTACATGACCGGGTACGACGATCCCCGCTGCGAAGCTTATTTCCAGAAATCGACCTTCGACAACACCCGCTATATCGGCATGCGCGCCGGTACGGCCGGATTCGAGAAATCGGCCGTAAGCGGTTATTCGCTGCCCAACGTGCAGTCCGGCTCGTCGCTGCCGATTTTCGTGGCCGCCGAGACCAATTTCCTGCGCGCCGAGATGGCGCTCAAAGGGTGGACCGTAGGCGGTACGGCGCAGTCCTATTACGAAGCCGGCGTGCGTCTGTCGATGGAGCAGAACGGCGTGGCGGGCGAGGACATCGACGCCTATCTGGCCGATGAAACGCTCGTTCCCGCCGGACATCTGAACGATCCGCGCGGCGCGAAGTACAACTACGATCGTCAGACGGACGTCAAGATCAAGTGGAACGACGCGGACGGCACGGAGAAGAATCTGGAGCGCATCATCACCCAGAAATGGATCGCAAACTTCCCGATGGGACTCGAAGCGTGGGCCGAATTCCGCCGTACGGGCTATCCCGAACTGGCGCCGGCCATCGACAACCTCAGCGGCGGCGTTATCTCCGACAATTTCCGCGGCCTGCGCCGGCTGCGCTATCCCTATACCGAGCGTAACCTCAACAAGAGCAATTACGACAAGGCGGTGGCATTGCTGGGCGGTACGGACAACGAGTCGGTCGATCTTTTCTGGACGAAGAAAAAATAGTGTCGAAACCTAAACGAAAGCATACATTATGAACATAAAGAAAAATATATGGGCATTGGCGGCGGCGCTGCTTTTCGCGACTGCGTTTACCAACTGCAGCGACTGGACGGAGGTCGAAGCCGAAAAGAAGGTCGAATACGGCAATACCGAGACCTCGCGCCCCGAATCCTACTACCAAGCTCTGCGCGAGTGGAAAAAGACGGATCATTCGATTTCGTTCGGGTGGTTCAGCGGCTGGGGCGATCCTGCCGTTCTGACGGCCAGTATGCTGATGGGACTTCCCGACAGTATGGATATGGTCTCGTTGTGGGACAATTCGAGCAACCTTTCGCAGGGCAAGATCGAAGATCTCCGCATGGTGCAGCAGAAGAAAGGGACCAAAGTGCTGATGTGTACCTTTATCCAGTATGTCGGCAAGGGGTTCACTCCTGCCGAATATGATGTCGACGAAGCGACCCGCGAAGCGTTCTGGGGCTGGAAAGAGGTGCAGAAGCTCGACGAAGAGGGTAATCCGATGTTCGACAAGCAGGGAAATCCCATCATGGTGCCTGAGGAGAACGCCATGAAAGCATCGTTGGAAAAATATGCGCAGGCGATCGCGGATACGATCTACAAATACGGTTACGACGGTCTGGATATCGACTTCGAGCCGAATGTGGACGGATATCCCAATGCGAAGCTCGACGAGCATCCCGATCGTGTGGAAGTGTTCCTCGATATTTTGTGCAAGCACCTCGGCCCTCAGTCCAATTCGGGTAAAATGCTCGTTATCGACGGCGAACTTTGGGAGGTGCCGTCGAAGACCGCTACTTACTTCGATTATTTCATCGGACAGGCCTATTCGGTTTCCGGCGGCACTCCGTCGCCCACTGCAGGACAGAGCGAATCGAATATGGACTCTCGCCTGAGGCAGATAATCAATAACTTCGGCGAATACATGTCCGAGGAGGAGATCACCAAGCGCTTCATCGTCACGGAAAACATGGAGAGCGCCATCGACGCATTGAACGGCGGTTATTTCTGGACGCTTCGCAACGGAACCAGACTCGACAAGGCCGAGTGCCCGTCGTTGCTGGGAATGGCCAGATGGCAGCCCGTCAACGGCTTCCGCAAAGGCGGTTTCGGCGGTTACCGGTTCAGCAACGAGGCGGTGAACAAACCCTCCTACAAATGGATGCGAACCGGAATTCAGGCGCAGAACCCCGCAGTCAATTAGTCCGAACAACCAAAAGCAAGAAAAAGATGAAAAACAGCATTAAAACAGCAGTTCTCGGTCTCGCGGCGCTCGTTTCGGGATTCTCGGCCTGCAACGATGCCGATTACGATACGCTCGGAGTGCACGCCTTCGTCAGCGAGAGCGCGTCGAATAAAAGCACGAAAGTGACCATTACCGAACTGGGCGCCGACGCCGAAATCACGGCCTGCCTGAGCGAGGCCGCAACGAAAGACGTAAAGCTGAAATTCGTGGTCGATTCCGAGGTGCTGGACCGTTACAACCAGAAGCAGGCTTCGAGTTTTCTCGTACTGCCCGAAGAGGTCTACGAGATGGACTCCGAAGTGACGATCAAGGCCGGAGAATTCAGCGCTCCTGCAACCAAGATCCATATCAAGCCGCTGCCCAAGGAGTATGTCGGCGAGAGCTATGCCCTGCCGCTGCGTCTTGTCAGCGCCGACGGGTCGGTTCCGGTGACCTCGGTGACCTCGACCTATGTGATTACGACCGAAGCGATCGTCGTCTCGTCGCTCCCGATGTTCGTCGGCGGCGCGGGACTTGCCGCCGACGGTTTCCCCTTGACGCTTCCGCAGTTTACGGTCGAGGTGCGTTTCCAAGTGAGCAATACGGCCAACCGCAACCGTGCCGTATTTACCAACGGCGGTTCGGTGCTGCTGCGCTTCGAGGACCCGCAGAACGACACTTCGGACCATAAGGCCCATTCGCTGGTGCAGTTCCAAGGCGACGGCTGGTATCTCAATCCGTCGTTGTCGTTCACGCCCAACAAATGGCAGCATCTGGCGCTGACCTATGACGGAACCAAGGTGACCCTTTATGTCAACGGCACTTTTGCCGGAAGCAAGGAGGGCGTGTGCGATCCCAACTTCGGATCGGCCAACTGGTTCGGCGGCGATGCCGGTGGCGGACACGGAACCGGCGATTCGTGGTGGAGCGGATGCAAGATACTGATGTCCGAGGCGCGTATCTGGTCGGTATGCCGTACGGAAGCGCAGGTGCAGAACAACATGACCACGACCAGCGCCAAATCGCAGGGCTTGGAGGCTTACTGGCGCTTCAACGAAGGCGAGGGCAATACGTTCGAGGACTGCACGGGCAACGGGCATACGCTGAAGACGTCCAAGACCCCGACGTGGGTTGCCGGCATCAAGTCCACCGATACGGAAACGCCGTGGCCTTAATCCCGTAATTATGGCGCAGGCGCGCCCGGTGCGTGCCTGCCGCCATGCGGTTCATTGAAATTGTTTGTTAAATACGATTACATTATGATGAAAAAATTGAAATATCTTTTGGCCGGAGTTCTCGTTTCTGCTGTTGCGGGTTGTTTTGTCGCATGCGACGACGATGAGTCTGCAACAGACGAATGGACGGCCGACTATGTTTATTTGGAACGTCTGAAGCTCGGAATCGGCTCTTTGGAGTTCAATCAGACGCATTCGTCTTTGGGAATTGCAGGCGATACGGAGGTCTCGATGCCGTTTGCGGTTTGTCTTGCCAAACCATGGAAGTCGGATGTCGCCGTGAAGTTCGCTTATACGATCGAAGGCGATATGCCGGAGGAGATCGTTACTTTCCGCGAAGGCGGTGCCGTCGTGATTCCTGCCGGGGAGTTGGTAGCCAGAGATACGATGGATCTCAGGACGGATTGGAGTTTTGTTCCGCAGGAGGCTGCCACCTACAAAGTGACGGTCGGGATCGGATCGGTGCAGCCTGTTTCCGGACAATTGCGTATTTCTTCGAAACAGAAGGAGCTGTCCGTTCAGATAAACAAAGCCAAATCCATGGATATACAGGCCGGCGTGAAACCTTCGGGCAGCCGGATTGCGGATTACAGCGGTTGGTCGGTTTATGCTACCAATGTGGATGATAATAATGCAGACTGGGGAGCCCATCAACCTAAATTGATCAATGGGAATACCGGAGATTATATATGGTTCAATACTCCCCATCTCGGTGTAAAAATCGACATGGGTGCTACAAAGACTGTTACCGGATTGGAGACGTTCAGTGCTTACGGTGCGGCTTATGCGATGAGTTCTTGTGCTGTTTATACCAGCGATGACGGGGCCGGGTGGAAACTCGTAACGCCTGAAGAGGGCTTGTCGATGACGCCTGCCGGAACGCAGTATGTTTCGTTTATCGCGCCGATAACCGCTCGTTATATAATTTGGCATATGTATGGGTCGGCGCCTCTCAGCTCCGAGATTTATGTTTATTCCAAATAGAGGTGGGCTTTGAATAGTTTTTGAGGGGAAGCCGTCCGGTCCGAGACCGGGCGGCTTTTTTGACCGAGAGGGCCTGTGGGATATGGTATATGGGCGATTATCGGCCGGAGCGTGTGCAACGGAAGCGAAAAAAACGTACATTTGTGTCCATGAATGAACGGCATATAGACATAAACGAATTCGATTACGACCTGCCCGACGGGCGGATCGCCAAGTTCCCGCTGGCCGAGCGCAGCGCCTCGAAACTGCTGGTTTACCGCGGCGGGGAGATCGGCGAAGCGCATTTCGCCGACATCGGCGACGTGCTGCCCGAAGGCCAGCTGCTGGTGTTCAACAATACGAAGGTAATTCGCGCACGGATCATCATGCACAAGCCTTCGGGTGCCCGCATCGAGGTGTTCTGTCTCGAACCGCACGATCCGGCCGATTACGAACGGGCCTTCGCCGTCGTCGGGCGGTGCGAATGGTCGTGCATCGTGGGCAACCTCAAGAAATGGAAAGAGGGATATGTGGAGATCAATTTCGAGCACGAAGGCCGCCCGGAGCATCTGCGGGCGTGGCTCGTCGAGAACCGCGGCCGCGAGCATACCGTGCGTTTCGAGTGGTCGGCGACGATGACGTTCGGGCAGCTGCTCGAATACCTCGGACGGATTCCGATTCCGCCCTACCTGAACCGCGAAAGCGAGGAGATCGACTATACGCGCTACCAGACCGTCTATTCCAAATTCGAAGGATCGGTGGCCGCGCCGACGGCGGGGCTGCACTTCACGCCCGAACTGATCGAAGGGATGAAGGCGCGCGGCTTCGGGTTCGAGGAGGTGACGCTGCATGTCGGGGCCGGGACCTTTCTGCCCGTCAAGGACGACGATGCCGCGCGGCATCCGATGCACACCGAGCATTTCGAGGTGCGGCGTGCGGCGG
>ULWD01038600.1_pt1 | contig 10331 bp, 8 predicted proteins | sample 1960011 | NCBI WGS metagenome assembly ULWD01 (sample SAMEA4835803, study PRJEB28245) | human gut metagenome | biome: gut microbiome; material: fecal sample | place: Denmark | collected 2008 | reverse complement strand
TATAGTCACAATTGCGAATATTCGGAAGAAACATATTTATCAATATACAATGATTTTATTAATCCTATATTTTGGAAAAATATTATGCAAGATGTTGTTGAAACAAATCAATTGTGTCCAAATATTAACTTAGAATTTAGACCTAATAGAGTAAGAGCGACTTTTAATGATTACTGGGCGTATACAGAATTGGATCCAACTATTATAACTACAACTAAGAAATTTGGGGAGTCTATAAGGAGTCTTCAGAAAGAAATTAATGGACAATTAAATGATAATGAAAAGCTACAAATGATATGTAGTCAAGTAGACTGTATAGATACGAAATTATCACAGTTAGACGGAAATCTTAATATACTTAAAATGAATCCTTGTTTTGAAAAAAATATTATTAAGAGACAAGTGAAGAGAATTATATTTGAACTATCTCAAAAGAGTATTTTTTGGAATGGAAACATTGTATTGGCAAAATTGAAAGGCGAAGCGGCAAAATATGCAGATAATAGTGACAATGTATCGGCAATTAAGGGAATTACATATAGACCACATGCTCCACATGGAGGAAGAGGTGGCGGTGGAGCCGTTCTTTCAGCGATGCAATCAATATTAGGTAATAAAGTTGGAAACTATGATATTACATATAACTTTAGCGAGAAAGATGGAATATGGCATACTCTGAAAAATAGGTATTACTCTTATACTAATTATGAGAGATTCATTAATCCTAAATCACATTTATTACCTTTATATGCTGCTATTGTGTTTGCAATTGATAAAACAAAAAATGAAAAGGGAAAGCTATATATATGCCATGAGTATGCTACAGCATATGCATTATCATTACTAAATAAGAAATATATTATGGTATTGCATACACAAGGGACAAGAGTCGACGAGAAAATTGCATTAGGAGAACCTTTAACAAAGCATGAGATGAACATAATAAATGCGTGCGAGAAAAAGGCGATGAAAAAGGCAAAATTGGTTTGTTTCCCAAGCAAAGGTGCCGAAAAAATGTTTTTTGATAGTAAATTTTGCAATGTAAAGAAAGAAGAAATTAATTTGGGACCATGTTTATATAATACGGTATACGTTTCACCAAAGTTAGTACCTAATAACATATTAAAAGATGAGTCAGTACTCACATTTATTTCTGTTGGAACATTAACAAATGCAAAAGGGCAGGACAGAGTATGCGATTGGTTCGAGAAATTTTTAAAGGAATACAATGGAAATGTTAGATGGATTTGTATAGGAAAAGGACCATTGGAAAAGAATATAGCTGAAAAAATTCAAGAATTAAAAAACACATTTGCTAATTTTGATGCGGTCATTTTAAAAAATGTTCCTTTTGCGACGGTACAATATTTGTATAGCATTTCAAACGTATATATTATGTGTCATAGAATTTCTGTATTTGATTTAGCAACGTTAGAGGCAATGAAGAATGGATGTGCATTAGTATTGTCTGAGGTTGGTGGAAACATAGAATACAATGTTGATGAAAACGTTATATTTGATAAAGATTACACCTTATTATTAGACAATGAGAAGATATTTAAATTGCAAGAAAAGAATAGGCAAGTTTATAATGAATATTTCTCAAAGCAAAAATTTAAGGAAAGGTATGAGGAAGTTATATTAAAATGTTGCGATTCAATTAATAGGAGAAGTTAGAATGTCGGAAAATTTGGAAGTAATTGTTGTTGACAATGGAAAAGAAGAAATTTTATCTGATATAGAAAGTATTCCTAACTTGAAAATAAATGTGGTTAAAAATGCTAAAAGAAATACCATAAAATTATGGAAGCCGTTCAAATTCGGAAAGAATTCTGAAATTATAATAAGGGGTCTAGATTGTAATATAGAGCTAAAATCAACAAATTTAGGGGCTGACTTTTATTTACTAACTGGAATCAACTGTCATAACCAATATATTAAAATAGGAGAAGGTGTTACAGCATGGAAGAATTTGGAAATACATGTAACCGATAGTAATAATTGTGTCACAATTGGTAATGACTGTATGTTTTCAAAAAACATTAAATTATGGACAAGTGATGGTCATGCAATTATAGATATTAATACAAATGAAGTTATAAATTGTGTGAATGGTGATATTACAATTGGAAATCATGTATGGATTGGTAGCGATGTTTCTATACAGAAAGGCGTCAAGATTGGTCAGAACTCAATAATTGGCAGTGGAACAATAGTCACAAAATCATTTTCAGAGAATGTTATTGTTGCTGGTGTGCCAGGAAAGATAATAAGAAAAAATGTAACATGGAGTAGGTATTCTCCAAGTAGATATATAGAAAAATTCTTAAAATGAAAGGTATATATAGTATGGGAAAGTATAAAATTTTCATTATTGATGAGAATAAAAAGGAAACAATTCTTGATGAAAATTCTAAAGTAGAAAATCTTACAATCATAACAAATGATATATGTGCAGATAACATTATTGTAATTCATAAACCATACAAGTTTATAAAAGGAACAGTAATAGATTTAAGAGGTATTGGTGCCAAAATAGAACTAAAATCTACAAAATATGCATATAATTTTAGGATTATGACTGCGAGTGGTGCGATGAATCAAAGGTTGGAAATTGGAGAAGACTGTTCATTCTGGACGGGAGTTAACTTAAATTTGACTGATGATAATGCTCATATTCGAATAGGAGAGGATTGCATGTTTTCAAAAGATATAGAAATATGGGCTTCTGACGGACATGCTTTGATTGACAGGAAAACTAACTCAGTTATTAATCCTTGCCACAATTCGGTTGTGATTGGGAATCATGTTTGGATTGGTGCAAAAGTTATAATGACAAAGAACGTAGGTATTCCTGATGGATGTGTAATAGGAGCTGGTTCAGTCGTAACTTCTAAAATAAACGAAAAATATGTTGTTGTTGCAGGTAATCCTGCAAAAATTGTCAGAAGGGACGTTGACTGGTCGAGGAAAAGACCTAATAGTGTGGAGAAAGCTAATAAAAATGTTATAGCTGTTATTCCAGCCAGATATCAGTCATCTCGATTTCCTGGAAAACCATTAGCTAAAATCCTGGGAAAGCCAATGATTCAATGGGTTTACGAAAGAGTCTCAAAAGTTGAAGCAATTAATGAAGTTTACGTTGCAACAGATAGTCAGGAAATATTTGACGTTGTTACAAATTTTGGTGGAACTGCAATATTGACAGGGGAATGTAAATGTGGAACAGACCGCGTATATGAGGCTATAAAAAATATTAATGCAGATATTGTGTTAAACATTCAAGGTGATGAACCATTAATAAAAAAGGAAATGATTGAAAGTATAATAGCGGAATTTAGTGACCCAGATGTCAATATGGTTACTTTGAAAAAGAAAATTACGAATGTGAATGATGTTAATAAAGCAAATGTTGTAAAAGTTATTTCAGATATACATAATGATGCTATTTATTTTTCTAGATGCCCGATACCTTTTGATAGAGATGAAAACGAAGGTGCCGAATATTATAAACATATTGGGATTTATGGATATACGAAGAATTTTTTAAATACATTTGTAAATTTGAAGCGGTCAAATTTAGAATGTATGGAAAATTTAGAACAACTTAGAGCTATCGAAAATGGTTATAAGATTAGAGTAGTCGAAACTCAATATGAGAGCGTAGGTGTTGATTTGCCGGAACATATAGCGTTAGTAGAAGAGGCAATGAAGAAGGAGAAGTAGATGTTTATTCCTATAGTAATTGATCCATGTGCATTTTATGATTATAGATATTTATGGGAGTATTTAAAATATGAATATCATGCATATAAAAATGGATGGCCGATAATTGCTTCATATGAATTTTCTCAATATAGAATAAAACGTCCAATAAGTAATGTTTATGAAGAACGATTTTGTAGATTACATGGCTATGAATTGTTAGATATTGAACAAGAGAAAGCTGTTGAGAAATATTTTGTTCCAGATAACATTTTTGATGAACTTTATAAAAAAACAGGGTCGAATTTAGGAACAAAAATTCATTTGCTTCAAAATCGATATAAACCATTTGAAAAATGTCTTTGGGAGATAGTAAAGCAAATAAACAATAAGAATCATGAAAAAATAGAAGGCTTTATTACTTGGAATGCACATTATAAAAGCATTGATTATATTGCAAAGAAAACTCATGTTCCTGTAATAACAAATGAGTTTAGTATACGAATGCCAGAATTTCGTCCACTGTCATATTTCCTTAAAGGCGAAATATATGGTTCAGATGAAATATGGTGCAATTATAGAAAGTTTATTACATACAAACCAGAATTTGAACTTTTCTCAAGAAAAGAACTTTTAGCTTTATTTCTATCTGACGAGTGTATAGAAGAACTATTCGAAGAGCCAGAACCTATTTATGAGATGGGGATTGCAGGATGTCATCCATTAATTGCAACATATTTTTCAAAATCAATGTATACGGATTTGGAATTAATACAAGATGTTAGGAATCAATATGCTGAAGAAGATATACTTTTTCGCATGCATCCGGGGGATGAGCCATACCAAGCGCATTATACTTTAAAAAATGTGGATTCTTCTCAATATGCTTCGCGATTTATAAAAAAATGTAAAAGAATTGTGGCACAAGGCTCGAATGTATTATTAGAAGCAATGTTATGGGGAAAGCAGGTATTTTCTCATGATATATCACCATTTAATCAGTTTTGTGAAAATAATCTTTCAAACAAAGAGTCTGGAAATGTAGATGTAGAAGTATTGAATTATTTACTTTTATCAGAATTTGTTCCCTTTGAACTTATTTGTGATAAAGAATACATGCGATGGCGATTAAGAGAAAAAAATAGCTACAGAATATATAAAAAAAATATGTATTATTATTTTCATTGTTTGAACATTCCGCAAGAGGTAGCGGAATTGAAATCTGAAGAACGATTGAAAGAAATTTTGAAATGCAGAGGAGTGTTGAAATGAAAAAATTGATGGTAATTGCAGGACCATGTGTAATCGAATCAGAAGAGATGGTTATGCAAATTGCAAAACAAATGAAAGAAATTTGTGATAGATTAGATGTGGAATATTATTTTAAAGCTTCATTTGATAAGGCAAACAGAACATCAATTTCTTCTTTTAGAGGACCAGGAATTGAAGAAGGAATAAAAATATTAAAGAAAGTTAAGGATACATATGCTTTAAAAATTGTTACCGATATTCATGAACCATGGCAGGCAGAGGTAGTTTCTGATGCGGTTGATATCATACAGATTCCAGCTTTTTTATGCAGACAAACAGATTTATTGGTAGCAGCTGCACATACAGGAAAAATTATTAATGTAAAAAAGGCTCAGTTTCTTGCTCCGTGGGATATGAAAAATGTTGTTACAAAAATAGAAGAATCAGGTAATAGAAATATTATGCTTTGTGAGCGAGGAACTTCTTTCGGCTATAATACTTTGGTTGTTGATATGACAGGAATGCAGGAGATGAAGAAATTCGGATATCCGGTTGTTTTTGATGCAACACATAGTGTTCAAAAACCTGGTGGAAGGGGAAATGCAACTGGAGGAAACAGAGAGTATGTGGAACCACTGGCTAAAGCTGCAATAGCAGCGGGTGCTGATGCATTATTTTTTGAGGTTCATCCAGATCCAGATAATGCTCTTTCAGATGGTCCTAACATGGTCTATTTGAATGAATTTGAGGACATGATGAAACGTATTTTAAAAGTATATGAAGCGGTTAGATAGGAAGGTTACATTATGGATATTCTTGCAGAAGGAAAAAGAGTTTTTGATGTGGAGATAGAGGCATTGCAGAGGACTAAGGAAGCATTAGATAATACGTTTGTAAGCATTCTCAATGCAGTGCAAACATGTACTGGTAAAGTCATTTTTACAGGAATGGGAAAGCCGGGGCATATAGCAACGAAATTGGCCGCTACATTTGCAAGTTTAGGAACGCCATCGTTTTATTTGCATCCGGCAGAAGCTATGCATGGAGATTTGGGAATGGTTAGTGAGGATGATGTAGTTATCGCAATAAGTTATAGTGGTGAAAGTGACGAAATAGTTAGAATTCTTCCGAATATAAGGATGATAGGTGCAACAATAATTGGAATAACTGGAAATCCAAATTCTACTTTGGCAAAATTTAGTGATATTTTACAGGTATTGCCTGAATTTAGTGAAGCATGTAATCTGGGATTAGCTCCTACTTCGAGTACGACAGCGGTATTGTGTTATGGAGACGCATTGGCCGTTGTGGCAAGTGAACAATCGGGATTTACAGAAAGCGACTTTGGAATGTTTCATCCAGCTGGCGCATTGGGAAAGAAACTTGTGCTTAAGGTTAGTGATTTAATGGCAAAAGGTGATGAAAATCCGTTTGTTGATGAAAATACATTGCTTATAGAAGCTATAAGTGTCATGTCTAAAAAAGGTCTTGGTGTTGTTTCTATCGTTAATGAAAATGGATTCTTGAAAGGAATTATAACAGATGGAGATTTGCGACGCATTATAGAAAAACGTGTTGATTTATATAATGTAAAGGTTAGTGACGTTATGATTCGTGATCCTAAAAAATATAAACCTGACAAGCTTGCTGTAGATGCACTTCACTATATCAAGGAGAATTCTATTAATAATTTACCAATAGTTGATGACAATAATATTTTTTGCGGAACAATAACATGGCAGATGATAATACGGGCTGGAATTGTAATTTAATGGAGAAAAGTATGGATAATTTAGAACAAGTAAAATCAATATCCAATGAAGCATATGATTTTATGATAAGACTTCAGACAGAAGACAAAGATGATGGTCGATATGAATTGCAAAATGGTGTTTATGTGAATGTAGAAACATATATGTCCGAACCGAGAGAAGAGAGGAAATTTGAAAATCATAGGAAGTATATTGATGTTCAAATAATCATTGAAGGGGAAGAGTTTATCGAATTATTTCCTGTGAATGAATTTTTAGAGGATAGCCTATATGATGATGAAAAAGATATATCTTTTTTTTCTAATAATAAAATAGGCAATAAAGTAAAGTTGACAAAAGGTGATAGCTTAATAATTTTTCCGGGACAGGCACATATGCCATGCATTCAGACAGATATAAGTGCTAAAGTAAAAAAGGCAGTAATAAAAATTCCTATTGGTGTTATTCCTAAGCTTTTATTTCTAGATGTAGATGGAACGCTCACAGATGGTAAAATATACATGGGGAAACAGGGAGAAGCAGTTAAAACATTTAATATCAAGGATGGATATGCGATAGCAAATATCTTGCCGAAGAAACGGATTATTCCGGTTATAATTACCGGTCGACAATCAGAAATAGTATCAAGACGTGCAAAAGAACTTCGAATAGAGTGTTGCTTACAAAACATAAAAGAAAAGAAATCAGAAATGATAAAGGTAGCAAATTCCTATGGTATATTTCAAAACGAAATGGGAATTTTGCCAGGAACTGCATATATGGGAGATGATATTCCAGATTATGATAGTATGCAAATCGTTGAAAAAAGAGGGTGTCCAAAGGATGCAGTAGATGAAATTAGGCAAATATCAGATTTTGTTTCTGCACGAAATGGTGGGGACGGGGCTGTAAGAGAGTTTATAGAATGGTTATGGGAATGATGTGAGAGTTGTTTGACCATAAGAGCATTATAATAAGATATAGACTATAAATAGCGACTATGAAAAAATTTGTAAATTCAAACTCTACATAATGGTTAGAGAGAATCCCACAATATTAATTGGCTGACTGAATTTCAGCAAGCTGTTTCTTAAGATTTTCAATAATTTTATTTTTATCAGCTAATTCAGCATCCTGCTCAGCTAATCTTTTTTCTTGTTCTGCCAAAGTACGTTCAAGGCATATATAGTTTTCACGGGCACGGCATTTTTCTCTTGTAATCTCATTCGCATTTGATTCATAAAGGGATTGTGAAGCGGAAGCAATAAATTCATTGTTTTATAAATTTCAAAGGAGAGCAGATAAATATGAAATACGATTATTTAGTAGTAGGTGCAGGACTTTATGGAGCAGTTTTTGCACATGAAGCAAAGAAGGCAGGAAAGTCAGTTCTGGTAATTGATAAGAGACTGAATATTGCAGGAAATGTTTATACGGAGGCAGTGGAAGGTATTCAGGTACATAAGTATGGAGCCCATATTTTTCATACAAATAATAGAAAAGTATGGGAGTATGTAAATCAGTTTGCAGAATTTAATCGTTTTACAAATTCTCCGGTTGCAAATTATAACGGTGAATTATATTCACTTCCTTTTAATATGTATACTTTTAATAAAATGTGGGGTGTTGTAACTCCGGAAGAGGCAGCAGCAAAGATTGAAGAGCAGAAAAAAGAAGCAGGAATTGTAGAACCAAAAAATCTGGAAGAACAGGCAATATCACTTGTTGGTCGTGATATTTATGAAAAACTGATCAGGGGTTACACAGAAAAACAGTGGGGACGTTCATGCAATGAACTTCCGGCGTTTATTATCAAGAGATTGCCAGTACGTTTGACATTTGATAATAATTATTTTAATGCACTATTTCAAGGAATCCCAATTGGCGGATATACGAAGATGGTTGCGAATATGCTGGAAGGCATTGAAGTTCAGCTAAATGCCGATTATCTGAAAAATAAGGAATCCTATGATACAATAGCGGATAAAATTATTTATACAGGAGCCATTGATGCATTTTATGATTATAAGCTTGGAACGTTAGAGTATCGTTCTGTTCGATTCGAAACAGAATTGTTAGATGTTCCAAATTTTCAAGGTAACGCTGCGGTAAATTATACAGATGAAAAGACACCGTGGACAAGAATTATTGAACACAAATGGTTTGAGTTTGGTAAGGATGCAGATGGACAGGATTTGCCAAAGACAGTAATTTCCAAAGAGTTTTCTTCTGAATGGAAACCGGGTGATGAACCATATTATCCGGTAAATGACGAGAAAAACGGAAAGCTTTATGAAAAATATAAATGTCTGGCAGAAACGGAAAATAAAGTTATTTTTGGTGGACGTTTGGGTGAGTACAAATATTATGACATGGATCAGGTGATTGCAGCAGCGTTAAATTTGGCTGAGAAAGAATTAGAACAGAGTATTTTGGTAAGTTAAATTCGTGTGTGATTGACAATGCATCGTCTTTGCCGGAACAAAAAGAGAGATCGCTGGTAATCTGCCATAATTCCAACACGGGTGGCTTTTGGAAGGGAATGGAATATATAAGACAGCATAAGGAGCATGGAATTACCAAGGCTTTGATAACGGATGCTGATGTGGATTTTTATATAGAATTGTTTTATTGAATGTATGCATCATTATCTTTGAGAAAAATGTGATGTAGAATAGGGTAATAGCAGGACGAATGTTTTGTGCAGACAAGAAATACATTCAGTACACGAAAACGGAAATCTGGAATCGAAGCGAGATATTACATACAGGATGGATGTAGGACATGCGTAAGGTGGAATAGTTATATATGCACAGTTTGATAAAGACAAATTTTTTCCTGGGCAACACACATATAAGAAAGGCTATTTTGATTATGAAAAGGACGGTTTCGGAGAAGATGTGTATGCATTGAATGCTTTGGTAGATTTAATTATTTCATATATGGAAAACGGTTGCAGAGTGAATAATATGTGTAAAGAATGCATGGAGAACTTTTTTGCTTATAATAATTGCAATAATTTTCAGAGAGTATCAGAGACGATTACAAAGTTATGTTTGGGTGGTAAATAAAGAATTATGATTGAATTTGAAGAACTAATTAGTAGGCATTTAGTAGAGCAAATATATAAGGTGTTGAGTAAAGTGTGTAATTCGGCATGTGATGTTCCAGAATACAAAATCGTATTTAATTTTGAAATTAGAGATGACATGAACCAATATATATTTGACGGGGTGCAATATAAAGGAGCGAGAAAGGGATCAAAATTTACATGGGATGAACCTTGTGTAAATCAAATAGATGAAAATAATGTAGTTCAGGTCTGTGATGTTTTTGAGAAATACCAATTAATAATATATTTTTCTTTTGATGATGCGAAATTAAGTATAATCTTTGATATCTCTTCCAAACCATATGTTAATGTATTTTTTGATTATTTGATTAAAGCATATTTTTTTTCGAAAGAAGTATATTTGCAAAAGCTTTTAAGTAAACTTATCAATGGCAGAGACACAGGTATCATATCAAGTCTTGAAATTTATAAGATTATTTTAAATGATCTTACCTGTTGGGCTGAGGAAGAATTAATTATTTCAAGAGCCGTATCAGAATTTTTTTTCCATT
>ULWD01012006.1_pt1 | contig 10344 bp, 20 predicted proteins | sample 1960011 | NCBI WGS metagenome assembly ULWD01 (sample SAMEA4835803, study PRJEB28245) | human gut metagenome | biome: gut microbiome; material: fecal sample | place: Denmark | collected 2008 | reverse complement strand
AGGAGTTCAACATGTCGGAAGAAAGCAAGATTAGTAAAGCTCAGCAAAAAGCAGTTGCAAAATATATGAAAAATAATTATGACGAAATCAAAATTCGTGTTGAAAAAGGAAAACGCGAAATCATTCGCCAGGCAGCAGAAGCCGCCGGGGAATCTGTAAACGGCTATATTAAAAAAGCTGTAGATCAGCGCATGGAGCAGGACTGCAAAAAGTAATCAAGCCTAATAAAGAGAAAAAGAGCTTGAACATTTGTTCTTTTTGTGCTATTTTAAAAATAGGCTAACGCTTGCGTGGAACTTCACCGAACTCACAACACGCATAAATCTACACAAAAAGGATAGTTTCATTTCCTTAAATGAATAAAAAGGACTGCTCTTTCGTTGGGGTGGTCTTTTTTATTGCGTTTCTGTGCTATTTGTGCTATAATAATCAACAGATAACGATCACCTTTCTAGGAACCCCGGTTATTCAATGCACGCACAAGAGCAACCAGGGGTTCTTTTTTATTCGCCAGCGATTATTTTTCGCATGCTTTTTTCTGTTTCTTTTGAAATCTTCCATATTGGCTCAGAAGCATCCCGGAACATTCGCACCAGAACTGATCGAGTAGCAGCATATGCGTGTAAACCATTTCTCAATTCTCCCCGGGCAATCTGGAAAGCTTTCTCAATACGTTCGCACGGTACTTGATAATGTTTAGAAAATTCAGTTCCCAAACATTCAATAATTTCTTGATCGGTCACTGCAGCCCCTCCTGTTTGCGCCCCGGCACCATTTCGGCACCGGGGATTTGATTGCTTATTCTTCTAGCTCAGCTTTTTCCTGGTTCGTATGTATTGAATATTCTCGTGCATAGCGCGCCGCCGCTGAATTATTTATTGTAGGCTTAGCGCTTATTCCCATATGACCAGTTTCAATAATTTCAATCTCTTTTTCTTCCGCTTCTTTCTGCTTCTGGCTGTTATAATCTGCTTGTGATATTGTGGAAATGCTGATATCTTCCACCATTTTTTCTTCATAATCTTTTTCTTTTCGGTCTAAAAATCCTCCCTTTGCGTCCATGGTGATAGATAAATCACGACGACCTCCACTATACCCAAACTGAGGGTTGCCGTCATACTGTTCGATGATCTGCCTTAATCTGCTATCTGTCTGATCTATCACATCGTTTGCGGCTTGCTCACTCGGAACATTCAGACGAAAACCGCTGTCTTTTGCCATTGCGATAACCTTTCGAACGCAAAAATCAGAACGACTCTTCAGTGCTTTTTCACAATATGCCTCAACTTCTGATTGTGTCAAAGGTATATTTGCGGCAGAAACAAGATTCAATTCTGTTAAGAGTGTCTCGCTGACATAATTAGGGATAAACTTATCCATGTTTTTGTGTCGTAAACTCATTGTTTCGGTTTTTAGTTTGCTCACATATTTACTTCTTACCGCCTTAATAAGTCCGTCGTATTCTGCATTAATGCTTTTAAGTTCTTCTGGAAGTGCCGATTTATTAAAGCGACTTTTTGCACTTGCAATCTCATCATTCTGCATTCGTGTTAATTTCTCGATTTCTTCTCCAAAACATTTTAAAATATTTCGATATCCGTCAAATCTCGCCATTTTATCAATTCTCCTTTTCTTCCTCTAAAGCTTTCCATTTAACGCCATTCCAATAAACCATGTACACGTTAGTAGGTGTTTTTCTAATAAGCTGCATATCACCATAGGCCGGGTGCAAATAACAATGTTCTATGCTATCTGCTTCGCCTCGATAGGCAAGTTCTGGTATAGGTCTTTTCTCTTCACGCCACGTTTTCTCCTGCTTATGAAAAACATACTCTTTCCCAGTATCTGACATGACACAGGTGCTTCCATCTCCGCAATCCAGCGGTAAACTTTCAAAATCGCTTGATTCTGCAACAAAATCTCGATAACTTGTATATGGTAAATGTGCCATTGCTTTAATCATATTTATCAAACTCCTTTCACTTCTGGTTTAAGAACTTCAACTGCAGTTGCTATAATTTCTTCACCACCATCACGGCTTTGACGTGTACTAAATCCTAATTTCACGAAATCCCAAGGTCTAACTTCCATATTCTCAGGCAAAAAAGCCCTTGCCAGCTTTCCACAAAAGTTAACAGTTGCACTTTTATAATAATATGGTTGTCCATTTTCGCAGACTCCGCGCTCGGAATTTATTGTAATTACTTTAAAATACTTTTTTTCATTCATTCTTTTTATTCTCCTTTCAAATTCAACTTGTCCACCTGGTCGGCGGTACAATAAACTTTTGGTGTTCTGGCTCTGAAATGATGTACTTGCTCATATCCTCGCCCTGCTCTAACAGCTCTGCTTTTGCCTTCTCAATTTCCAAAATTGCTTGCTCTTCGCTAACATCCAGCATTTCCGCAACATCTCTCGCGGAAAACAACTCCTGGACTCCAAGTTGTTGTCCTAGCATCATCCTGGTGCCGTTAAACGCCGCCAAAACACTGAGTCCGTAATTTACAACACCACTTTCCAGCAATTCAACTAAAAACTCCCTCCTTACTCCATACGTTGAATAAGTTTGCAACAATCTGTCGGCTGCTTCTTCAATCGTCATTTTTTCAATCTCCTTTCTAGCCTAATAAATGCTTAGGTTTGCTTTAATCTCTGTTAATTAGCTACTTATTTCACCCTAAAATCAGCTTTTAAACATTCAATGGTAAATCGTCAATCTACGACGCAAAATCCAAAATTCGGGCGTTTAACACTTACTATTGTGTAGATTGTAGGGGTGTCCGTAGCAGATACCCCCTTTTTTGTTTTTGAAAAATTTTGAGGGCTTGATATTAAAAGCCCTTTTTATTTGCTCGAGTGGAAGGGGACGTTATTCAGCCCATGACGGACTGCATATATACCCCTCCGGGGGGCGTTCCCTGCTGCCTGTTCACGGCTGAAAAATCAGCAATCAAGATTTAGCTCTTGACAATACATCATCAACAATCACAGTATTTGCACAGCTTTACGCTATTTTATCCCTTTGTTTGTGACAATATTTGTGACAATCTAGCAGCAATTAGCCCACAATATTACAGTTCTGGTGGTTCCATGTCTGGAAGTTCCAGGGCGGCGGCGTGTCTGGCTGCGATCTGCTGGGCGGTCTGCGTTGGCACATTACCCTTATTATGTGGCGTATCTAAAACTATCGCCTCAGTATACCCAAAATGATTTTTTTGGAGCCAAATCCCATAAACACAAGGGATTTTATTATTCATTGCAAAGTCTGTCAGCATGGCATTGATTAGAGCTTTGGCACGTGCCACAATTTCTCCCATCTCATCACCAGCTTGCTCCCATAGCCATAGATTCTGCCGGGAAGTCCCCAACGCTAAAGCCAGCCCTTCAACAGATGGCTTACGATCCGCAGACTGGCAAAATTGAAAATATTCTGCAATACGCTGTTTTGCTAGCTCTACCTCTCCTTTCCGCACTGGCGGCAACTCCCACAATGTTTCATATCCTTTAACCATAGAACTAATCTCTCCAGGCTTCACGGATGGTTGTTGTGCATTTGGAAAATTCGATTTAGGATTGCTCATTTTATCACCTCTTCTCGTCTTTTTTAGATGTCAATTCTGTGCGTTGCGGTGGGCTTCCTGTCCCACTCTTGCGCTTGTTATTTGCTATTGTTTCCCTGCTCCATTGTGTGAATTTATCGAGCCTGTGTCCTGGCTCCGCTCTAACCCTATCGCCCATGTTTACTCTCCCTTTCCAATTCCGCAGCCACCGACAACAGTAACGATTGCAAAAACTTTCGTTCTGGTCGTCCTGCATATTTCTGATCAATCTGCTCACATTCCTTGTCCAACTCTTGCCACTTCTGCTCATCATCAGCTGAAACACCATGATACTGTTTGTGCAGATTCCAAACACTTTGCCAAATCTGAAAATATTCTGTTTTAAAATCCACTTTTTTCTCCCTTCATAGTCTTTGAATGCCTAATAGGTGGAAAAGGTGACAAATAAAAATAATTCATATAATTTATCACATACACATAATTCTGACCGTACATATAATGATTTAAAAATATATTCCACTTTTCCCACCTTATCAGGCTTTCTTTACTCAAACGGTAAATTTTCCTCTTGATCTACTTTTATAAACTCATCCTTATCCTTAAATTTGAGACCAACAATATATTCATTTCCATGGAGGGTTTTTCGCCCATAACCTTTGTCTTTCAGATTTCTATAAAAGTTATTACGGCTTAATGGTTCTCTCTCTGAATCCTGGCAATATTTTTTGTAACTGTCAGAAAGTTCTTTTGTCCTAGTCTGAGCTTTAATATCCCTTTGTAAGCACTCACGAATAAAAGCCTGGACAGAATCACAATCAGAATATAGTTCTTCGACCAATTCTCGAGAACGTGGACTTTCATACAGCTCGTTGCTTTCCAAAAGTTCATGCAAACCTTTTAATCCCTGCTGAATGATGTAGGGCATTTCATTTTGAATTTTAATTATTAACTGCCTGTCTGGTTTTTCTGGACGATTGTCCATTTCAATTAAAATAATTCGTTCAAACAATGCGTTGCTTTTTTCATCCAGTGATAGCGGTATTGCATTACAGCTGAAAAATAGCCTTGCATACGGTTCAAAAGTAACAACATCGCGCCCTTTATATGAATCTGTCAAAGAATCACCGCCAGTAATCAACTTAATCGTGTTCACCGTTTTCATGGGACTTGCATTTATATCTGCACATAGGTTAAGCAATTTTCCTAATAACTGGATGGAATAAAATTTTTCTTCCAGCTTTTGCAGCGGCACATTGCTATAATTTCCAGTGCCAATTACTTTTTCAAACATATGTATAACTACGCTTTTTCCAGTTCCACGACTTCCTTTCAAAATCAAAAACTTCTGAAAGTTTAACCTCGTCATACACAGTCCCAGATATTGAAAAATTGTTTTTCTATCCTCTGCACTCATTGAAGAAGAAAGAAATTTTTCTGTTTCATTCCCTGTAAATTCTCCTTCCGGGAAATCCCATGGGATTTGATTAATACAGAAATAATCCGGGCTGTGCGGAAAACGTTCTTCTGTTCTTGCATCATACATACAATTCTTGAAGGGAATCCAATGCTCCGGGAATTGGTTTATTTCCTCATAACTTTTTTCCAACTCATAATCTTGCAAAAACAGCTGGTAAATTCGAGTGATAGTTGTTGATTTAATAAACCTTGGAAGGATAAGCCCTTTTATTATGGTTTTAAGCCGTGTTCCCGATTTATCAATTTTATAGGCTCCATTCTCGTAAAAATACGGCGTTCCTGCAAGAAAAAACATTTTATAATGTTGCTTAATGTATTCCTGCACTGCAAAATCAAATACGCCGCATGGTCTGCCATTTCCATCTAATAAATGGAATTGCATTTTTTCTGCATCTGTCATATTTTCATTTTTTCTGGCTCTTTGGCGCTCTCAATAACCACCTTTCCTAATTTTCTAGTAAACCCCACACAACAGATCGAGCACTCCTTCGGTTGCGGTCAGCCGATTTTGGGCTGTACACCATGTCCAGTTCAACGGTTTGCAATGCTCTGAATCAAGTATTGCCTGGTAAAAGGAAGATTCTGCTTTCAATGTATCAACTTCCATTCTCCACCGCTTTTTTTCCTGTTTCTTGGCTTCAAGCTGGCGTTGCCTGGCTTCTTCCTGTTGCTCGATCATTGCCCGGCTATGTGCCTTATCGGGCGTATTTAACCCGAAACATTCCCGGATTTGTTTTAAAGCCGTCCAGGAATCAACTCCCCTAACGTGCGACCACAAACGGATTACATCGCCGCCGCAACCCCTGCCAAAATCATAGAAGCTCTGTGTTGCCGGATAAATGCGGATGCTTGCCGTTCGTTCGCCTGGGAACCTATACAAATGCCCCTGTTTCTCAAGTAAATAGCTTGCCACGCTTTCAACGCTTACCTGTTGTGCTACTGCTTTAAAGTCCTCTCTCGTTTCTTGCTCAACTCCTTTCAACGTGGATTTTTCCTCTTATGTATGTATTTAATTGCGCAGATCTGCGCTTGATTTTTTCAGAAGTATTATTTTTTCGAATGTATTTATTGTATTATTTTGTATGATTGAATTTAGTTAATTAGCCACAAATTTTTTCAATATAATCCAAAAGAATTTTTCTATTAATGCGATAAGAACGCCCGATTCGCCTTTCTGCGCCTGCTTGCTTAGCAAGGGTTCGTACAGTGCCGCTTCCAAGATTGAGTAATTCGCTGCACTGTTTAATTGTGACAAGATCACCCAGCGGATTGTTATAATTTGCCTTATTCATTTTTTTGCTCCTTTCTTTTTTAATCTTATTGGTTGGTTTTAAACTATGGTTTAAATAGCCGCATTATCTCACCTCACTTTAACACGTTAATTTATAAATAAAAAAAGAGAATGTCACCGGGTAAAGCTTATTCCCGGAAGGCTTCCGGGTGTTCGGGTACATTCTCTAAAACTCAAATTAAAAAAATATTCTGTTTTCTTTGTTGCTGATACCTTAGCACAGTTTTTAATATCTTGTCAATACCTGACGAAAAAAAATTTTCAAGTTGAATTATGTTGATATAACTTGAAAGACTTTGCTCTGCACGACTGTATATAGAAACATATAAAAGAAGCCCCGGAGATGCGCAAGACTTCCAGGGCGCGTTTGTTTTCGATGAACTATTGCTCTAATCCTTATAACTAAGAAAATGTCAGCTTGAAACTTTCCGCAGGCAATTAAAAAAAATTCCAGATATTTTTGTTTTTGTCACAAGATTGTCACAAATCAAGCTTTTCAACCATTAGAACCCTTGTATTTACTGGCTTTTTGAAATAATAGTGTCAAGTGTTTTTTGTTGACGAACCTTTGTTCGTGTTTTTTCGTCTACGTTTATCTATTGATAAAATGCGGATTCTCAAAATAACAACACTTTTGTCTTGATTCGTCTAGCTTTATGTTTTTATACTTTTTTGTCACAAGATTGTCACAGAATGGCACAAAAAAAGGTACCTTTTACAGTACCTTAATTGATTTTACCACTTCTTCCTGTTGCCGCTTTTTCTCGTCAGTAAGATGTGTATAGGTGTCCAGTGTAACAGATGTAGAAGCGTGTCCCAGAATCTCACTAACCGCTTTAACATCAGCCCCAACAGAATAAGCAAGTGTTGTATAGGTATGTCTTGCCATGTGAGGACAAAAGTTTTCAATTCTTTCTTTATGTTCCCGGTCTGCTGCCTTGTTATAATTCTTAATAATCCTATTTATTAATGCTAAAAAGTTAGGTTCTATCCATACTCTTCTTTGTGAATTTACAAATACTAAGTTCGATATTTTTCTTTTGATATTTCCATAATCATCTACCACTGGTACTGGTTCTACTGGCTGAATATTCAAAAGCTTATGTTTTAACAATATCTTTCTTACATCGTTACTCATTGGTATAACCCTAGTTGATGTTTTACTTTTAGGTGAAGCGATCGCAACAGTAAATCCAAAATCTTTTTTTCGATATCGGTTTACAGTCTTATCAATCCGAATTGTATTATTTTCAAAATCAATGCAATCCCATGTTAAAGCTGCCAGCTCTCCGATTCTCATTCCAGTATTAAATAATACCACAAATTCTGAATATTGTTTTGAATATTTTTCACTATTTCTCACATAATTCATAAATATTTCTATTTGTGAATATTCAATAGCTGTCCGCTTCTTTCGTTCTGTATTAGGCACCTGTAAATTTTTTATCGGATTTTTCATTAAAATATCTTCATCAATAGCAGATTCAAAAACCTTATTTAGACAACATTTTAGATTTAACATTGTTGAGTGCTTTTTTCCATTTTCCACCATTTCATTAATAATTCTCTGACAGTCCAGCTTTGTGATTTTAACAATTGCTTTTTTTCCGATAGTTTCACGAATATACGTATTATAATATGATTTATAATTCGTGCATGTAGTGGCTTTTCTGCCACTCCGGGCATATGTACCAAACCAATAATCAAAATACTCATTTAAAGTCATTTTTGCTCGTTTATTATCAAAAGTAATACCTTTATCAAGTCGACATAATAACTCATTTTCCTGTTTTCTAAGGTCTGCGAGTTTATCCGAAGTGATTGTAATTCGCTTTCCATCAATCATTTTGCGGAACTGGTACCGATTGTTTTTACTATCATAATACTCCCCAGTTTTGAGATTTCGTCCATTTGCATCTTTTCTTGCCATTTCTCGCACCTCTTTTCCATATTGCCTAATAAAGGAAAGGGGCAGCAGTTACGCCGCCCTATTCGCTTCACCCTAACAGGGCTTTCACATACGCATAAATAACTTTCAGCCAGTGACTATTGTCATAATTCTGCACAAGATTAATAATCTCTGTCTTATAGTAATTCATTTTTTCCCTCCGTGGCTTCCTGTATATACAGGTATTCAAGCAATTTGTACACTCTTTTAAATGTGTATGGTTCTCGCGCCTTTTCTAAAAGTTTTTTTATTTCCTCTTTGTAATTAATATCATCATTTTTCTTGTAATCCACACTATTTTTCATTTTGTGTCCCTTCTGTGACAATCTCCTGGTAAACATCAGATGCAATAATCCATATATAACGCAAAACTCTTCTTGACTGGATTTTGTTAAGCAATTCAATAATCTCTTTTCTGTAATTCATATTTACTCCTTCTGTGCCTCTGCTCTTTTTCTGAATCGCATGGTTGCCAAACAATCTGAAAAGCTAAGTATCTTCTTAATTTCATCGGTTTCATTCACGCACAAAATATTCCAGATCAAAAAGAATCTCGCTTGGTCTTCTTCTGACATGCTCATAAGCTTTTCTTCTTTGCTTCCGTCCAAAAGAATTTTTGCAACTTCATAAGTTCTTTGCAAGAAATATCTGTTTTTATTCTCCGCTACAATCTCCGCAATTGCTTCTCTACAAGGAACTTGAGTTAATGCACATCTTTCCATTAGTTCTCATCCTCCTGTTTAAGCTCGTATTCATAAGCCGTTTTAGCAGTACCGTACAAAAAACTTAATGTTTCCTTAGAATATATCCTTGACACAAAATTAATAATATCAAGTTGCAGTGTACTAACAGATTTCTGACTGTAGTATAAATCGCAAAGTTCCTCTGTTTCCTTTAATTTTGCTTTTAACTGTTCGATTTCTTCCTGCTGATCTGCAATGATCTCACTTGCCAACGGCTGATAATTTACATCTTTTGTATTTCCGTTCATTGTCATTTCTCCATAAAATTCTTGCTAGGGGCTAACAGGAATGATATACTGCACCTGTAGCCCTGTGATTTGCTTGTTTCCGGGTTACGCGCCCCTGTCGGAGTTGCAGCTCTGGCAAGGGCATTTTTATTAAATTCCTTTTCCACCATGTGTGATCTGAAATAAAATGGTACACATCACACCAGAAAAGAAAATTAATACTGCTTCTGTTGCTGTGAACATCTCTCAAGCTCCTTTCTTTTAGCATGCTCTGCATCCACCAAGGGACGAAGTAAAGCAAGTTCTTGATTGATCTGCTTCATTTCAATCTCATATTCTGGTTTCCAGTCATTACCGCTATGACAAATAATAAAAGATTTTCTGCTTACCAGCTGAATGTATTTCAAAACCTCTTCTGCTGTCATATCGGTTGTACCTGAGATTCCCCGAAAAAGCTCGCCTTATAGGTAGCACCATCTCCCCTGCTGCCCCAAATCAGCGCTGTGCTAAACAATGCCTTGCTCCCGTGAACAACCTCAAATCCGAGTTCTTTCCACCTAGCCCATGTATTAACAGGCTCGGTTATATTTGCCGCTTTTTTGGCTTCTGCAATGCGACTATTGTTTACTTTCTCTGCCTTTATGGAAAGCCATGCTCTGTGAAGGCATTCAGCGAAATTGATACCCTTTTCCTTATTCTGGCGGTAAATCTTCCACGCCTTTGTCATAAGTCTGCTTAAATCGTATCTCATATGTACATCTCCTTTCTCTTCTGGGAATCCCGATCAGCCCCGGCAGGTTTTAAACCAATCTCGGCAACTTCTGTGTCTTTGCTTACCCTTGCCCGGTGTTATGTCAGTGTCTTTGGTACATCTTGCGATCTCATCATTTTCACTTTTCGCTGTTCTCTGTTCCCTTGAACTGATTATAGTATAGTCTATCGTACCCGATATATCAATATGTAAAATTCACGATATTGTACCCGATATAAAAATGTTATTTTGTGTAATATGTATATTGTACCCGATAGTATTATAAACTATAATAATTTTAATTATATCCAACAACATAGAAAGGAGTTCAACATGTCGGAAGAAAGC
>ULWD01023191.1_pt1 | contig 10365 bp, 10 predicted proteins | sample 1960011 | NCBI WGS metagenome assembly ULWD01 (sample SAMEA4835803, study PRJEB28245) | human gut metagenome | biome: gut microbiome; material: fecal sample | place: Denmark | collected 2008 | reverse complement strand
AAAGGAAGCGAAAACCAATTGCTGACGCAGTAGTTTCCATGTAACGCTAAATTATAGTTTTCCCAATAAGCAGCGTTTCGTCTCTAAACAACACTTTATCTAAAAAACCTCCCCCGAAAAAACGAGGGAGATTTCCTTATATCTGATTATCAGCCGAGTTCAACGCCGTCGCCGGGCATAACAGTTTCAGTGGTCATTGACGGAAAAACTACGCTGCCGAGCTCGTCGGTGGGAACAGTCACTTCGTTGTCGACCTCCGGAACTTCAAGCTTGGGAACTTCATCGCCGGGCTTGTAGTCCTTGATAATCTCTTCAATCTGGGAACCGATCTGGTTTACAATGATATAGTAGAATCCGTCGTCGGTCTTACCCTCGACTGCGCCCGCTGCTGCAATCTCCTGCTCGGGATAGAATGCAGCGCCGTCCTTGATATACGCGAAGTGCTCGTCAAGCTCTGCCTGAACTTCGGCTTCTTTGCCTGCCTTCGGCTTTACGATCACGATTTCATCAAGGTGTACGCTCATCGTCGGAAGGTAGATGGAGTAGTCGTCGAGAAGGTCGAGGTCAAGGTTTACCATCGTCTTTGCGATCTCAGCGTCGGTGATCTGCTCGGAGCTTACCCAGTCGATCGCCTTGAATACAGCCTGTGCGAGATCCTCGGCAGTGCGCTCTGTGGTCTGGCTCTCGGAGCCGCTCTCAGCCTGAGAAGTTCCTGCGGAGCTGTTGTCGCTTGCAACGGAGCTGCTTGTATCGCTGGAGTTGCTTGAATCGCTGGAGCTGTTGGAGCTGTTGGAGCTGCTTGAGCTGCTTGAGCTGCTGGTGTTGCCGGAGCAGCCTGTAAAAGCTGCGGTGATCGCAGAAAGTGCGATTACTGTTGCTAAAAATTTTTTCATTTTAATTTCCTTTCCTGTTGCTTTGCCATTGGTTCTATAATATTAGGGTGTTAACCCCTGAAACGCCGTTTCCGGCGGTCTCAGCATTTATTAAGACGACGATGGAGCGCGTTCGGCAGCGGCTTGCTGTCCTTGTCGTACCACGGGAGGTCCTCAAGGGTGATTACCCGCGGGTCACTGAATACCCGCTTCAGGAATTCCTCGTCCATGTACTTCGGATTGGGACGCGGCATGTCGTTTTCATCGAGAATCGGCTTCCATTCGCCGTCGGTGTCGTACACGAAGGTTCCCCACCATGGGAGCCACCACAGCCAGTTCGAGCCGTCCTTCTGCATTTCGTCCGGGTCGGGAATGCTTCCGCACTCGGAAAGCGTTATCATCTTTCCGTGAGTGTAGCTGCTGACAGCCTTGAATCTTTCAAGCTGCGAACCGTGGTTCGGTATTTCGTCGTAGATATCCTCGCCGGCGATATCGAAGGTGTTCGGGCTGACCGCCATGAACGGAGCCTGACCGTTCCACACCCAGATGAGGTTGCGGAGCTTGTGATAGTTCATCAGCCGGTCGAATATCGTGTACCACAGCTTCTTGTAGGCTGCGACGCTCTCGGGATCCTGCTGACCCGCGGGAGCGCGGTTGCCCCACCAGAACCAGTTTCCGGCGGCTTCGTGGAGCGGTCTCCAGATGACCGGAATGTCCTGCTGCTCGAACATCTTCAGCGCGGAACCAACAAGGTCTATCTCGTAGATGATGAAGTCGTGCTCGGGAGTTCCTTCCTGCATGGCGCGGACGATGTCGAATCCTGTCTTGCGGTCGTAGTTCGTGGTCTTGTAGTAGAAGGAGCTAAGTCCGCCGATGTCGTTCATGTCGTCAGGAGCGTTCCAGTGCCAGCACATGGTGAGGATGCCTCCCGTGCGCCTTGCCCAGTCTATGGCTCTGCCGAGCTGGTCGTAGCCGCGGGCGAGTCCGCTTATGCCCATGAAGTCGTAGCCGCGTATCGCGGGAATCTTCCCGGTCGTGTTGTAGTATACCAGATCTTCCTTCTCGTCCTCCCAGAGGTACTGCTGCCCGGAAATGTACTTCTTCCCGTAGCAGGACTTCAGGAATTCCCACAGCCTGAGAGTGTTCGGCGTAGGGTCGTCGGTGACGAGTTTTCCCGGATCCGCTGGTCGTTCTGCGAGGCGCTTCTCAAGCGCTTCAAAATCGGTTCTGTAGTCTGTCATTGAGATCCTCCGAAAAAGCGTGACTGTGTGTAGTTGAGTGCAGTCGACCACAGCTTTTGCTGATTATACAGTATGATTGTGAAATCAGCGTGATAATTATGTGTGCTTACTATGTTTTTTTGATATGTCAGTTATTCTGGTCAATATGCATATTGTGTGCATTACACCGCCGAAAAACAGCGGTAATATCATGCAGTCAGAATACCTGCCAGATTCAGCTGTTGATTAAAAATTTAAAATCTGCGGCACACAAAAGCAGGGGCGGAGTACCGTCCCTGCTTTATTTCCGACCCGGTATCCCGAATCGCTGTGAATCTATGGGTTATTCCGATCAGCCCTCGATGATGGGAGCGAATCTGATACGAATGTTCGGCAGCTTGGTGATAGTGGTGTAGTAGTTTGTCTGCCAGTCGGCACCCTGGGAAGGATCGTTCTCGCCGGAAGCGGGAGGGGCGAAAATCTTCAGTGTGAGGTCAGCCGCGCCGTCGAGAGGCTTCTCAAAGAATGCGGGCATGAAGTCGATCGTCTTGGCCTCGGGGCTCTTGTAGAACCACTTGCCGTTAATTTCCATCATGAGGTTCAGCGGCTCGTCGAATGTAGCCTCGCAGAATACGGGGCTCTTATCGAAGTGGAGCGGGATAGCGATACCGGTCGCGTCCTCGCTGCCGCCCCAGCGGAGGGTAACGGGGAGCTGCTGCTCCTCGCCCTGCTTCATTGAGGGGTAGAAGTAATCGTCGTGAATGATCTCCTTGTAGGTCTGGAGCGCGGGCTGCTCAATGCCGACGTTCTTGTTGTTCGGATCCTCGATCTCAAGGCCGAGTCTGCCTCTGTCGCGGAACTGGTAGAATGTGAATCCGTTGAACCAGCCCTGCTCGGTGTCGTTTTTCAGCATGTCGCAGAATTCCTTTATCATCGCTGCCTGGTCGTAGGGACCTGTAACGTCGCCGTCAGCGTTGAACTCGCTCATTACCATCGGCTTCTGAACGCCGCCGCAAAGTTCCTTGTAGCGCTTCTGGGAGAGCTTGGTGAGGTTGTATGTATCGGAAACCTTGCTTCTGCCGAAGCTCGTGCCGCCGACTTCCGCAACGTCGTAGGGCCAGCCCCAGTGGAGACTCATGTACTTATCAACGGACCAGATATCGGTGGCGCGCACTGCGTCTGCGAATTCCTTCTCCATTTCGATCTCGCCGCCCTTTTCGGGGTGCTCAACGCCGCCGATGCAGAGGATAGTGGAAACGTTGGGAGCTTCCTTCTTAATGATATTGTGGAAGCGTACGTAGAAATCCGCAATCTGCTGGTAAGTAGCGCGCTTGGTGAAGCTGAACCAGTTGCCGGTAGCCTCGTGGTTGATACGGAGCTGCATTCTTCCGTAGGTGCGGAGTTCCTGCGCGATTTTAATAAGGTAGTCGTCGGTGAGGTTGGGGTCGATAGTCATGGTGAGGATAACGTCCTGACCGTGGCGGCGGACGTCCTTCATGCAGGTGAACGGCTCGCCGTCGGTGGTTCCGCCGATGCCGCCCTTATAGGTGAAGTAGTCGTCGTAGGGGTAGTCCCACTGGAAGCTTACTTCCTGATCTGCGAACGCGTCGCGCGCACGTACCGGCCAGGTCTTGTCCAGGGGATAGTAGCAGTACATCAGGCTTATCGCACGGTGGGGTCTGCCCATCTTGTGGAGTATGTAGTCCTGGTCTACGTACTCGCCGCGCTCGCTGCCGTCGCCGAGGTCAACGGCGCACTTTGCCGCGCCCATTTCGATTGAATAGATCTTCTGTTCCATTGGTCGTAATTCCTTTCGGTTTTTTCAGCGCGGATCGCGCGTTGATATCGTGTGCAGGGATTCTCCGACCCTGCTTCTGTTGATATTATATCATAACTTGTAAACGTTTTCAAGGGGGTATTCTGATTTTTTCTTATATTATTTACACAAAAGTTTGCAATATTTCATTAATATTTCGACATCTCCGGTATTATACTCCGAAGTTGATTCTGACATGATCTTATTGGCTGAAATCGCGTAATATTACAATATCAGATTGGCGGTATGGCAGTATGTGTGGACGCGTCTGAAAATAAGCGGCAGAAACTCCCAGGAGATTTTCAGAATGCCCGCTGATGAAAGAAAACTGGTATCATCAATCCGGCGCATTCTGGTACTGGAACTATCACCAGCCAGGGAGTATAATAATGTAAAACAGATAAAGGCGAAAAGCCTGAAAAGGAGAACAACTATGGATATCAAGGAAAAGTCAACATCAAAGGACAAACTGCTGAAGATATGCGTGACCGCAATGTTTGCAGCGCTCATCTGCGTAGCTACAATGCTTATTCAGATCCCGTCGCCGCTGAACGGCTACGTTAATTTCGGCGACTGCTTTATACTTATCGCCGCATGGGTGCTCGGCCCGGTTTACGGCTTCGCCGCCGGAGGCATCGGCTCTGCGCTTGCCGACCTGTTCACGGGATATGTTCACTACGTTCCCGGCACGTTCGTTATTAAAGGACTCATCGCTGTAGCTGCTGCGCTGATCTGCCGTGCAATGCTCAAGAAGATGCCCAAGATCAGCGTTCCCGCGTACATCGTGAGCGCTCTCGCCGGTGAGATCATCATGGTCGGCGGTTACTACCTCTACGCTGCGCTTCTGCTCGGAAAGAGCTTTGCAGGCGCTGCCGCAAGCGTTCCCGGAAATCTCGTTCAGGGCGCGTTCGGTCTTGTGTGCGGTGTAGTTATTATCAAGATCATCGCAAAGACCAGGGTGCTGAACAAGTTCTCCACCTATGCGGTGCAGTAAAAGTTGAAAAAATAACTCAGCGGCGCGTTTCATGTGTAAAACGCGCCGCTTTTATATTGACAAACCTACCGAAAAAGTCCACAATAAAAAGAAAATTATTTTCAGTGAGGAACAGCTTGCAATGGTTCTCAGCGCGGTATGTCTGCTGACCGGGTTCTCCGGAAATCAGAGCGGTGTAAGCTCCGCGCCGCAGGAACTTCCAAGGTTTCCGAACCGGAGGCAAAGAACGCCCGCGTAACTATCGGCGGCACGAAATTCATGGAAGACGGAAAAGCTGGGTCAAAAAATTGATTTCAAATGCCCGCTTCGCGGGCAAAAGACACTTTTTCGACAAGCTCTAACTCCGGTGCGTTTCGTACCGGAGTTTTTCCGTCAGTAGTTCTCGGGCTTCTGCTGGAAGTATGATTTCGGATAGCCGCAGACGGGGCAGTGATCCGGTGCTTTCTTTCCGAACTCGACGTGACCGCAGTTCCGGCACTGCCACATGATTTCATCGGTCTTTTCAAATACTTTCTGCATTTCCACGGTGTGCAGCAGCCGCAGGAAGCGTTCCTCGTGGGCTTTCTCGACGGCCCCCACCTGCCGGAACTTATTTGCGATGTCGGTAAAGCCTTCCTCTTCGGCGACCCTGGCGAAATCCTCGTACATCTCCGCCCATTCGAAATGCTCGCCGGACTGCGCGTTCACGAGATTCTGTGCGGTGTTCGAGAGCGCTCCGAGCTGGCTGAACCAGAGGAACGCGTGAGCTTCCTCGTTGTCGGCGGTTTCGCGGAATATCGCGGCTATCTGCTGGAAGCCCTCCTTCTCTGCGGCTTTCGCGAAATAGTCGTACTTGCTGCGCGCCTGGGTCTCCCCGGCGAATGCGGAGCGGAGGTTTGCCTCCGTGCGTGTTCCTTTCAAATCCATGTGTTGTTCTCCTTTGCGTTTTTTTATACTAGTATTGCGGGATCGTGAAAGATTATGCACTGCCAAAAGCAAAATGCTGACAAAACCAGCTGAAGAAAGTTTATTCAATTTGTACAACATATACAATTGTTTTTTAGGCAAATCGCTTGACAAATTATGAGAAAAGTGATAAAATACAAATCGTAAAAAGAAATGCCGGATATCAAAAACCGGTAAATATCGAACAAAAGAGGTACTTATCATGAAGATTTCTAAGATCGTTCTTTCTGCTGCTATCGCAGCTACAATGGCTGCAGCTACCGCTGCTGTTGCTTCCGCTGAGACCGCTGAGGTTACAGGTGAGGTCGTAGCAATTTCTACAGATTCCACTGCAGAGGCTGTTGCTACAACTGCTGAGGCTGAGACCACTGTTGAAGCTGCTACCGCTGACGCTGCTACTGCTGAGACCACCGCTGAGGCAGAGACCGTTGAGGTCGCTGCTCCCGCTGATGACACCAAGGGCTCTCCTGAGACCGGCGTTGCTGGCGTTGCTGGCGTAGCTGGCGTTGCTGCTGTTGCAGGCGCTGTAATGGTTGCTACCAAGAAGTCCAGAAAGTAATCCATAATAAATAAGCGAAGGCTCACCGCAATAGTGGTGGGCCTTTTCTTATACGGAGGCAAATATGTGCAAAAGCTGCGGTCAGCTGCATTTTTACAGCCGGTTCAGGTCGGCGCTGCAATACTCTCATGAGATAAGTAAGATACGCGGCCTGGTGAGCTTCGGAGATATGGCGGTCGAGAGCGCCACGGTTCCGCTGGAGGATATACAAGGCGACCTTCGCGGATACTACCGCCACGAGGTGAGGTGCACTCTATGCGGACAGCGGTTCGCGGTGTGGTATGATACTTCCGATGGCAGCGGAGGTCTCTGCGCCCTGAACGAATGAGCACATTCCCTGCATAACATACATAAAACCTGACTTTTCCTCATAAACTGTGAAAAAGGAAACGCCCGCGGACTCCCTGCGGGCAGGGGAGAGTGAAAGGAAAATGTTATGCAATGGGGGTGCGAAATACATTGAAGAAAGCTGCGACAGGGGAAGCTGATCAGGAAAGATGTGTCATACTCGGACATTACATAGTTGAAAATAACGCGACAGTACGCGCGGCTGCAAAGAAATTCGGCGTGAGCAAAAGCACTGTGCATCAGGATATCACCGCGAAGCTTGCGCAGGTCGACCGACGCCTGCACGACGAGGTGAAGGCGGTGCTTGAGAAGAACAAACAAGAGCGGCACCTTAGGGGAGGTCAGGCTACACGCAGAAAATACGCGGAGCTGTCCCGCCAAAAAATGAGCCAGAAAACAAAATGAAAAAAGCCCTCCCGAAAGGAGGGCTTTAAATGTTGTTTAAGAGGAATTACTTTCTCTTTCTGGAGATAACGAGTGCGCCGCCGGCAACAACTGCGATACCTGCAAGAGCAGCTACGCCCTCAACGCCGGTGTCAGGAGAACCCTTGTCAGCGCCGGTTTCAACAGGTGCTGTGTCCTCTGCTGCTGCGGTGTTGTCATCAGCCGCAGCTTCGCCGCCGCCAAGACCGGTAACGGTGAATGTTACCTTGATGGACTCGTAGGTGTCGTTCGGGATAGCTGCGAGGTTGTCGTATACGTTGATGAGCTGGATACGAGCAGTGTTCTTGATATCGAAATCCCAATCGGAATAATCATCGCTCTTTGTAGCAGCGTCAACGCTCATTACAGCTGCGTCCTTGTCGAAGTCAACAGCGGCGCCGTTGAGCTCAACAGAGGTGATCTCAAACTTTACGTCAGGCGTAGCGTCGAGGTCGATATTGCTCTCGAGCTTGAGCATGTTCCAGCCGCCGTCGTTAACGCCATCGAGGGTAACGGTGTACTCGCCGTCGCCGGTGATGTTGGCGTCAGTGTAGGTAGCGCCTTCAAGCGGAGCAGCCTCGCCGAGGTCGTTGTCCCAGTAGAGCAGCTCGGACTGAGCGATAGTGTTGCGGAAATAGTAGCTGGACGACTGCCATGTGATACCTGCAACATAGCTCTCCTCAGCAGAGGTGGGGATTACCAGTGCGGCTGCTGCAACTGCGCAAGCGGCTGCTGCGGAAACAATGTTTCTGATCTTCATGAAATAATTCCTCCTAACAATTTACAGTTGAACTGTGTAAATGGGCTTTCGCCGATTCGGAGAATGTCTGCGGGGAAGCAGAATTTTCTCCAATGTCCAATGAACATTATAATACAGCGGGTAAATTATTGCAAGTGGCAATTCTGCACAAAAACGCGTGATTAATTCTGGCAAATAATCCGATACTTCGGAACGAAATTTGTGAAAACCTGTTTCATTGGCGGTAATATGCGGAATATCACGTGTCCGATGATTAATTATAATCCGTTCAGTCAATAATAGTGTCACACTTTTCGATTATTGAGAGAAGGATTTTTCAATAAATTTATTCAAACTCAACAAATATTTTTGTGAAAAATTCCAAAATGAATAACTCGGAGTTTTTTTTTGCAAATTACGCTTTAAATTTCTGTGGTTGTGTGTTATAATGGAATGGTGTAAATATTTAAGGGATAACTATGCCCTGAGCTTACATACCGACATATCCGGCTGCTTTTGCGGCTGCATATATAAAATGTCTCTGCGTCAGCGGGGGCAAGGGGGAAGTGCAGTTTTGGAGAAATACGTTATAAAGGGCGGAAAAGAACTGAGCGGAGAGGTGTTCATAAGCGGCGCGAAAAACGCGGTCGCTGCTATACTGCCGTGCACCATTCTTTCAGACGAGCCCTGCATCATTGAAAATATACCGAATATCAGCGATGTCAGCATCACATTACAGATAATGTCCGAGATGGGCGCAAAAATACGCATGCTGAACAAGACAACCGTCGAGATCGACACGCGTCAGCTTCAGAATATTCCTGTTCCCTACGAGAAGGCGAAGCTCATGAGAGCCACCACCTATTTCCTCGGGACTCTGCTCGGGCGCTTCCACAGCGCTCACGTATCCATGCCCGGCGGCTGCAATCTCGGCGACCGCCCCATCGACCAGCATCTCAAGTGTTTCTCGGCGCTCGGCGCTGAGTACGAGATTGACGGCGGAATGGTGAATCTCCGCGCCGATAAGCTGGTCGGGACCCAGATCTTCTTTGACAAGAACACCGTCGGAGCCACCATCAACGCCATCATGGCGTCGGTCAAGGCTGACGGCCTCACAATAATCGAAAACGCAGCGAAGGAGCCTCACGTTGTCGACCTCGCCAACTGCCTCAACAGCATGGGCGCGGATATCCTCGGCGCAGGCACCGACGTTATCAAGATACGCGGCGTGAAGTACCTCCACGGCACCACCTACAGCGTTATCCCCGACCAGATTGAGGCGGGTACGTTCATGGCGATAGCTGCCGCAGCAAGAAGCAATATTCTTATTAGAAACGTTATTCCTAAGCACCTTGAGCCCATCACCCAGAAGCTAGTTAAGATAGGCGTGCAGGTCGAGCAGTTCGACGACGCGGTAAGAGTCATCGGCGGCCCTGAGTACTTTGGAACCAGCATAAAGACCAACCCGCACCCGGGTTTCCCGACGGATATGCAGCCCCAGATGGCGGCTGTCCTGACATGCGCAAAGGGCGCCAGCATGGTAACGGAAAGCATTTTCGACAACCGCTTCCGCTATGTTGACGAGCTTCGCAGAATGGGCGCGAATATCTCCGTAGAGGGCAGAGTCGCTGTTATCGAGGGCGTTGAGCGTCTCAAGGGCGCTCCGGTCAAGGCTACCGACCTGCGCGCAGGCGCGGCGCTTATCGTTGCGGCTCTCGGAGCTGAGGGAGTTACCGAAATTTACGATATCCACCATGTGGAGCGCGGCTACGAGAACATGGAAGTCAAGCTCCGCAGCCTTGGCGCTGATATCCAGAAGGTCGACGAGCCTGACCCCACCGCTGAGGAAAAGCTGCTCAGAAAGGCTCTCTGATGGCGAGGATATTCCCGATTTGCAGCTCCAGCAGCGCGAATGCTACGTTTATCGGCACGAAGGGGCATGGTATCCTGATCGACGCAGGGTGCAGCTTCCGGGCGCTGAAAAACTCGCTGGAACTCATCGACACCTCGATGTCCCAGATAGAGGCGCTGTTCATCACGCACGAGCATATTGACCATGTAAAGGGGCTGTTACAGCTCACGAAGCACACGAATATCCCGATTTTCTCAAGCACGGGAACAATTCAGGCGCTCCGTCGGGATGTTCGCGAAACTATCCCGGAGGAAGTCCGCATTTATGACGTCCTGCACGAGCCGTACCAGAGCGCTGATTTCGAGGTGACGGCGTTCCATACGCCGCATGATACACCGGAAAGCGTGGGGTATGTCGTGAAGTACGCGGGGAAGAAAATCGCGGTCTGCACCGACCTGGGAAAGCTCACGGCGGAGGTAGAAAAGAACCTGCTCGGTTGTGAAGCGGTGCTGCTCGAGAGCAACTACGACCCGGCAATGCTGGCGAAAAACCTGAATTACTCCACCGACCTGAAGCGGCGTATCGCAGGCGAGAAGG
>ULWD01053713.1_pt1 | contig 10368 bp, 12 predicted proteins | sample 1960011 | NCBI WGS metagenome assembly ULWD01 (sample SAMEA4835803, study PRJEB28245) | human gut metagenome | biome: gut microbiome; material: fecal sample | place: Denmark | collected 2008 | reverse complement strand
TCCGGTGTGAATGCTATTTTATTTTCCACCCCAAACCGTTCTTTCGTTAATTTCATCGTATCCAGAATATCATTTCCTTTTTTCGTTTGTATATAAAACTCGCCGTCATCATAATACATTGATTTCGGATTGTTTTCGATTTTTTTCTGAGAAGCATACATTACCTCTACCGTTACACCCTTTATTTCTGCCTTTGCTAATGACTTTGTGTATTTTTCCTTTTCACTAACACTTTCCGTTTGGGCTGCATCTTTTGTATCCTGCTGTCCCACAGCATCGGTCAGACACGAACAGCCTGCCAGCAGAAAAACAACCACTGCTACTGCGCCCATCCATTTTTTATTTTTTCGATATGTCATAATATTCTTTACCCTCCTTCTTACACCCGACTCGCCAAAGCAAAGTGCCCCTGCCGCTAAAATTCTTTTATTCATGGCAAATCCCAAAAGTGCTCTTCCATAAACGGCACGAATATCTTTGCCACTTTTACTCATCACATACTCGTCACAGCTCATTTCCATATCTCGAATCATGGCATAATACGAAAGCCAGACAAGCGGATGAAACCAATAGATGCACACAAGGAAAAAGGCAAATAATTGAATCCAATTGTCTTTTCTTGCAATGTGATGTTTTTCATGACACAAAATGAAATCTTTTTCTTCCTCCGGCAATCGGAAAGGAAGATAAATTTTCGGTCGAAATACCCCCACAACAAAAGGGGAAGAAATATTTTCACACTCCCATATGTTATCTTCTAACCGCACCGCCTTTTTCGTTCGTCTTTGCATTTGTATGAACGAGAAAAAATTCCACACCAGAAAAACTGCCATTCCCGCAAGCCATACATATAAGAAAATCTGCCAAATATTTTCCCAGTCAGAATTGTTTCCGGCATTCGTTACAAAAAAGTCACCTGTGGCATCCGACTTTATCCGCTCCGTTTGTTTTTCATTTCCCGATGTCTGCTTTTCTTTTATGGTCGTCCTGCCTGCTGATACCTCCGACAACTGTTCTTTCTCCGCAACAACTGTTGACTGCCCCGACACCGGAATCAACTCCAGCAAACGAAACATACTCATCGGTGAAGAAATGGATACCGGCAACACTAAACGCACCGCCACTAAAAGCCATAAAAAATACAAATACTTTTTATGAAAGCGGTATAGTAAAATCCGCAAAGCAAAAACAATCACAATAACAGGAACCGCCTGACTTCCCATGAAAAGAATTTTCTCAAAAATATCCCTTATCATCATTTCCTTCCTTTCTGCTATTTTTCATCACTATAACGGTCAATAATATCTTTAATTTTTTGTGCCTCCTCCGCAGAGATTTTCTTTCCACCTAGAAAAGCAGTAAGAAAATTTGGAAGAGAACCTCCAAATGTCCGCTCGACAAAATAATCGGATTCATCTCTCTGCACCCGCTCTTTAGAAATCAATACTGTTACAACTGCATTTTCATTTTTAATGTAACCTTTTTCTGACATTTTTTTTATCGTTGTATATGTCGTAGACTTTTTCCAGCCAAGTATTTCATTGCATAATTTCACAAGTTTGCCAGAGGGAATGGGTGCATAGTCCCATACAATTGACATAAAACGGTAATCACTGTCGCATAATTTTAATTGTTCCATTACAGCCTCCTTTTGGTCTACAACTATAAACCTTGTGTTTAGTCTATAACAATAGACCTGTTTTGTCAACACTCTTTTTTAACAATAGAATTTGTTGCAACTCTCTTTTTCACGTGCTAAAATAATGTGTTATCAGGGCAGCAAAAGCCCCACACAATACAAAAGGAGGAAGCAGGCATGGCAAAAAGGAAATTATCATCAAATCAAATATGCTATCGCATTAGTCTGGCACTTCTTCCTATTATGCTTGGTCTTTCCCTTTTGTACCAGGCAGGGATTTTTATTCCTACTAAGATTTTTCCACCTTGTATGTTCCATGCTCTGACCGGTTTTTCCTGTCCCGGCTGTGGCAGTACACGTGCGGTTTCCGCTCTGCTTCGTTTTGACTTACTCACCAGTTTAAAACTTCAACCGGCAATCTTTTACTGTGCCCTTATCTATACCGCCTTTGTCCTTTCTCATACACTGGCATTACTCATAAATGGCATAAAAAAGAAACACCCCTCTCTTTTCAAAAAGGGATGTTTTCTTCATCATTTTTCTCATTTTCGCGGTATGCACCTAAGCGCAAATATCCTTTATGTACTTGTATGGATTTTCCTCGGTTTTGGTGTACTGCGATTTGGTTATGAATTGTGGGTTAAGTTTATGTAATTTCAATTACTACATATTATCAATTCTACAAAAATGTCTTATATGCAAAGTACGATACTGATGCTGCTGTACAAAATACAACCACGTAAACTGCAAGCACAATTGCACCAAGTACACAACCAATAATCGATGTAATAAATCCTGCTGTTGCCATGCCCTTTTTCTGAGGCGAAAACATCGTCTTATTACGTGAATACAATACCAATGATACAATGGCGCACGCAAGACTGATTACTCCCCAAGCGACGCAGCATAAACAAATCGAAACAATACCAAGCACAAAAACTGCAATAGCGATACCATCTTTATTCGGATTTGGCATCGGATTTGGCTGATACTGATAGCCATTATTATTCATCTGTTCGTCCATTTTTTCCTCCTTATAAACTGTGATGTACCTAAACAACTATCATAATAATTCTTGCAATCAGTCCAATTCCCCACAAGCAAATGCCGATAATACTAGTTACAAAACCAGCTGTTACCATGCCCTGCTTCTCCGGTGAAATATCATTTATGCTTGATGCGCGCAGTGCCAATGCCACGATACCACAAGGAGCACAACAGCAAATTGATACTATACCAAGAACCAAAATAGCAACTGCATAATTGTCCTTATTCTGATTTGGCATCGGATTCGGCTGACTCTGGTAGCCATTATTATTCATCTGTTCATCCATTTTTTTCTCCTCCTTATCGTTTATTTATTTCAAGTGTAACCGAATTTCCATTTCTTTGTCAAGGAGTATCTTTCTTAACCTTCTGCGAAGTCACACGCTCATAATCATACCCGGTGTCCTGCTGCCTCTCGACCGGTTTCAATTCAAATGCTGCAACCGCATTTTTCTCCAAACAGAATGAAATTTCCAAGCAGTCTTTTTCCGCTTTTACCGTCTGGGTTGTAATCCATGGCTTCGCCACTTCACGCAGCAAACTCACCTCATCTTTCGATGGATTTGCCGGCTCCCCAAGGTCGTGCCAGACTTTCAGTGGATTGCCATGCTCTTCATCTACAATTTTTACAAGATTGCAGTATTCTTGTCGTCCATCATTCTCCGGCAGATGAATGGTATAAGTGACTTCCTTCTTCTTGCCTCTTCCATCATTGTCCGGATTCCAGATAACACCATAATAACTGCCATCTTTCTGCTTTGTAATAAGCGAATCCTCAGAGCGGTGAATGCAGGTGCCGGTTAATTTTTTATAAAAAGCAAATGTCCAAAACGTCGGCTTTGGAATACAGCCATTTGCTACCAGTCCAAATCCGCCATGAAACGGAGTAAACGGAACCCCCAGTTCCTCAAACACATCACCAAATGTCCAATACGAATACGAGGCATGGCAGTCACCGAGTCTCGACAGCATATGCGCCACATACGCAGCGTTATAACAAGTATCGTGCACCGGCGCATTCGGAATATACGAGGTGTTATATTCTGTGATATGAATATCTTTGCCGGCAAACTCCTCATAACTGTCCACAATTTCACGCGACTTTTCCAACACAGAAAATGCATCGTCCGGATCATGCAAATCAATATAGCCATAATGTCCTACCCGGTCCGGTACATAACTTGTATAATGATGCCTCGTTACAAAGTCAAGCGGCAGTTTTTTCTCCTTTACAAAATCAAGGAAATCCTGCAGCCACGATACATCATCAACACCGCAAATCGCCGGTCCGCCAACCAGAAGTCTTTCATCCACTTCTTTCACTGCCTTTGCCGTAACTTCATATAAATGAAAATATTCCTGTCTGTCAGCATCTTTCCAAAATCCCGGCAGATTCGGCTCATTCCAAACTTCAATCGGCCACAGCAAAACCTCATTTTCCCCATAACGCTGCATAAGATGACGAAGCGTGTTCTGCACAAGGCGCGCCCACTTATCATAATCCGCCGGGGGCGTAATATTACCCTTCCAGTAAAATACCGTTTCTTCGCCGCTTGCCATTTGTTCCGGCATAAAACCAAGCTCAATGAATGGACGGATTTTCAAATCCTGATAAGCGTCCATCACCATATCCAAATAAGTAAAATTGTATTCTTCTTTCACGGAACCATCCGGCGTAATAAATTCCTGATAAATTGCCATGTCCTTACAAAAAAGTCCATGACCACGGATATAGTCAAATCCAATCTCTTTCTGGACCAGTGCTAACTGGTCTAAATATTCTTTGTGAAGCGCCAAATCCATGCGTCCCGTTCCAATACAGGAAAATGCGCGGTTGTGAAACATGACCGGTTCATTTTGATAAACTTCATATTTTTCCATAGTAACCTCCCTCAATCAATCATAAATAACGAAACAGGCTGGCAGCATTTATTTGTAAATAACAAACGAACACCGTCAGCCTATTCCCACATTCAAAAAAGTGCCTACTAAACCTTTTTCATCGTCATTGTATCATATGCCCCACACCTAGAAAATGGATTATCCAATCATTCTATTGCACTTTTACAATAATTTAGTCCATCCTTTTCCCATATTTCCTGCCTTCTCTTTTCATCCAAAACAAGCCATTCTTCCAGAGACAACGGCGTATAATCAGAAAACATGCAGAATGTATTAATCATCTGACATGGAATCGGCATCGGTTCATTCTGCCCCGGATTCTGGTGCTTCGTGTTTCGTGTCATACGGATGAACTCATTTACCAGAACTTCATCGTGTGTATCATGTACATGTCCGTACATCATCACCGTTTTCGGATTTCCCTCCTTATTACGGCGGTACTGCCCATTGTAGCAAAAGATTGGATAGTGCGATAAAATAATCTTTCTTTTATTATCGTTCAGCTCCGCATACGGCTTAATCCACTCAAAACGGGTTGCATCAAACCGGCGGTCCTCGAGATAATTGTCGTGATTTCCTTTCACAAGAAACAGCCTGCCATTTAACTGCTGCAAAATATCATTCGTCTTTTTCCCACGCTCCATAGAAACATCCCCGAGAATAACGACCTCGTCATTTTCCCGGACTTTCTTGTTCCAACGCTCAAGCATATATTCATGCATTTTATCACAGTTTTCAAACCCGCGGCAATCCATTTTCGTAAGCAGGCTTTCATGGTAAAAATGTAAATCCGAAATATAGTAGCGCATCAGCACCTTCCTTCCTAAAAAAATGTAATTTGTAAGTTTTCAAAACCGTCCTCATCAATCCGCAAATAACGAAAAAGTTTACCCGGATATCCGGATAAACTTTCTCACATAAAAAAGGATTTATTGAAAAGCAAGCACTTGTAAACAATTTAAAATTACAAGATTTCATGAATCCAGCCTTTTGGAGCTTCGATACGGCCCATCTGGATTCCTGTCAATGTATCATAAAGTTTCTTTGTAATAGGTCCCATCTCATCCATACCACTTGGGAAACAGATTTCTTTACCATGGTCAACGATTTTACCAACCGGCGAAATAACGGCAGCTGTTCCGCAAAGACCACACTCAGCGAAGTCTTTTACTTCATCGAATTTAACTTCTCTCTCCTCTGCCTCTAATCCCAAATACTCTTTCGCTACATACATCAAAGAACGTCTGGTGATGGATGGAAGAATACTATCCGACTTCGGTGTTACCACCTTGTTATCTTTAGTAACAAAGATGAAGTTTGCACCACCGGTCTCTTCTACCTTTGTACGGGTAGCAGCGTCCAGATACATATTCTCATCATAGCCCTGATTATGAGCATCTACGATTGCATGAAGACTCATCGCATAGTTCAAACCGGCTTTTACATGACCGGTACCATGAGGTGCTGCACGGTCAAAATCACAAACACGAATCGTAATCGGTTTTGCACCGCCCTTAAAGTAAGGACCTACCGGTGTACAGAACATACGGAACTGATATTCCTCTGCCGGTTTTACACCAATTACCGAACTGCTCGCAAACATGTACGGACGAATATATAAGGTAGCACCAGAACCATAAGGCGGTACATAAGCCGCATTGGCTGCTACTACTTTCTCAACTGCTTCTACAAATCTATCTTCCGGAAATGGTGGCATTTCCAAACGCTTTGCCGTATTTGCCATACGGGAAGCATTCAAATCCGGGCGGAACGTAACAATCTTGCCATGCTCCGTAGTATATGCTTTCAAACCTTCAAAACAAGTCTGTGCATACTGCAATACACCGGCACATTCATTCATAACGACATTGGCGTCCTTTGTCATCACGCCATCATCCCAAGCGCCATTCTTAAAATTTGATACATAACGCTCATCGGTCTGATAATAACCAAAGCCAATATTGGACCAATCGATATCTTTCTTTTCCATCTGGAATTCCTTCTTTCTTCTGTCATTTCACTGACTTTTGTCCTTGTTCTATCTTACTCCATCCATCTGGCACTGTCAAGACAGCAATGCTAAATTTTCACGAAAGCTACAAGCCATGCAAAAAAACAAACTCACGCTGCTTCGTCGGGAGCTCGCTCACGTAAGAAGCAGTGGGAGATTGTCTTTTTATAGGGCGACAGCCCGTGACCGAGCAGGCTTTGCCTGCGAGGTTGCATGGCGCAGCTTGCGAGGCGACAGCCCGTGACCGAGCAGGCTCTGCCTGCGAGGTTGCATGGCTTGTATAGTATAACGCGACAGATTGGAAGATTCCTTGGCGCACCAGCGAGCCCGGCAACTTGCTTCATGCAACGCAAATTGTCTCCAAAGTCCAAAAACGTTGCATGCACACAAAAAACTTCCATTCCCAATGCAACGCAATCTCTCAAATCAGCAAAAAAGAGTTGTTTTTGTGTCGTGATTCGCCTAAAAACATCGCAAAACAAGAAAAAATTGCAACCCTTTCCCCAAAAAAACATAAAAAAGATTGCATGGCGTAACAACGCAACATTTTTTACAAAACTTGACATTTTCCCATTGCAATATAATCTCTAATGATGTAATATTAAGTTATGTTAATCTTGTACGTGTTTTTTTCACTATGTTTATTTTTCAAAACAGTCATAAAAAAGGGGGGTGTTTCGAATAAATTTTGTATAGATGCAAATAAACGCAATGGTTCGCGAACCGTATTTAACCATTGATACAAAAAAAGGAAAGCATGATAATTCATTGCCTCATTATCATGTAAGGGTTTATTACGAAAAATAGTAAAGGTATTTTATTAAGGGCGTTAATGTGTTTTGCTCTATCGTATTTTTTATGCGCACAGTTCATTACACAGCCCACCGTATGCAGCGCTAAAATCTACAAAGTTAAGGAGCATGAAAAACCGGCTGGTTTAAAGGGTGAATTTATTGCTTACTATGACTTCCAGAAGAAGGAAACTACATATTACGATAAGAATGAGATTCCTACGAAAAAGTTCCAAAAAAAAATGAATTATAAACCGCAAAAGCCAGACGAAAAGCTGATACAACGTTATAAGGTAAAAAGCGTTAATACACCGACCAAACTACTAAATACTAATTTCACGAGTGATGTCAATACTACAGGTACAAGTTTATATTCCTATTTACCAGATAATAGAATTAAAGTAAGTTCATCACAAATTAATTCTTTCCCATATTATTCAATCTGTAAATTAACAATGACATTTCCAGATTCACCCGGATATGTCACTTTAGGAACAGGCTATGAACTATGGAATAAACTATGCGCAACAGCAGGTCACTGTTTGCTAAACTCAAACGGAAAATACTTTAACTCTATTAAAGCCGAGTTTGGATACAATAATGGTACTTGTATAAATCAACAAGCACAATTAACTCTATCGATGACTGTGTTATTGACTCCAACAACTACTGCATGCCGGGACAGAGTGGCTCACCATTATATCTCCCAGGTGGATATGCCATTGGCATAACTTCTGGAAATGCAAACGACCGGTCTATGTTTTCTGTCCAACTTGATAATGGTATTACGACTTGGCTTAACCAAAATGGCTATTTTGACTGAAAGGAGAATTGAAAATATGAAGCGTATTATTTTGTCTTGTTTAAGTTTACTCATGTTATTTTCCATGCTTACCCCTTGGAAAACAAGTGCAAAATCAAAGAGCAAGTTGAACAAAACCAGTATTACCATGTACACAGGAACAAAAGTAAAATTAAAACTAAAAGGGACTAAGAAAAAATGTAAATGGTCCGTAAATAAACCACAGATAATCTCAGTTTCCCAAAAGGGAATCGTAAAAGCAAAGAAAAAAGGAAAGGCTAAAGTAATTGCAAAAATCAAGAAGAAAAAATATATTTGCAAAGTAACAGTAAAAGTCAAAAAAAAGCAAACAGATAAATCAAATTCCGGCAACAAGTCAACACCGGACACTTCAGCAAATACAAACACCAACACAAATGACAGTGCGGTCAAAAGTCTGACTAATCTGTATATTAAAAATGTACTGCAAAACAATACCGACACATGGATTTTGGTAAACACAAAAGATTCATCCGGTGTAACCTACTCCATTTCGTATCAGTCAATTGGTGCAAATGTTGCCATCACGTTAAACGGAAAAACTGTCGATAAAACAGCATTGCAGAAAGGGGATTCCTTAGAGATTGGGTACACAGGAAATTTGCCGGATGCCAGAAAATCATGGATACCTCATCTTGCATATCTGAAAGCAACAAGAGCATAACAAGTTTTGCCGGCTGGATTTCAGACAGCAAACAATTCTTGCAAATTAAATATTTATATTTTAGCAAAGCCCGTGACCGAGCAGGCTTTGCCTGCGAGGTTGCATGGCGCAGCTTGTGAGGCGACAGATTGGGAGATTCCTTGGCGCACCAGCGAGCTGGCAACTTGCTTCATGCAACGCAAATTGTCTCCAAAGTCCAAAAACGTTGCATGCACACAAAAAACTTCCATTCCCAATGCAACGCTATCTCTCAGCCAACCAAAAAGAGTTGCTTTTGTGTCGCAATACGCCTAAAAACGTCGCAAAACAAGAAAAATATGCAACCCTTTACCTCATATCAAGACAAAAGCGTTGTTTTAGACACCCCAGCCAAAATCCCCCGGCTAAACCACCCCATCTTCCCTCACACAGCAGAGATTTTATATCTTTTTGGTATCCCGCGTGTTTATCAGCGGGATCGGCGCAGGAATACCAAAAAGATATAAAATCTCCGCTTGAAACCCGCCCCCCTTTCATTGTAAAATAAACTCAACCGCACAAAAAGGAGACTGTTATGAAACACATTTTATGCTATGGCGATTCAAACACACACGGATACATTCCCGGTGGCGGACGCTATGATGACGATACACGCTATACCGGTATTCTTGCCAAATTACTCGGCAGTGACTACCGGATTATCGAGGAAGGACTAAACAGCAGAACCTCTTCCTTTGATGACCCCTTTGAACCATACAAAAACGGAATGGACTGTCTGATCCCCTGCTTAGACTCGCATAAGCCATTGGATTTAACAATTCTTATGTTAGGAAGCAATGACATGAAAGTTTATTTCTCGCCTTCCGTCGAAAAAATTGCAGGAAGTCTCGCCAAAGTATGCCAAACAATCCTAATGGTAAGCGAGGCTCCGGTTCTGTTAGTAAGCCCGATTTATTTGGGCGATAACATGGCAGATTCCGACTTTGCAGCAAGCTTTCCGCCATCTTCCATTGCAATTTCGCATGAACTTGGCGGTGCACTTGAAGAAGTTGCAAGACAACTGGACATTCCATTTTTAGATGCCGCAAAAGTCACCCTGCCATCAAAAGAAGACAGTCTTCACTTAACAAAAGAAGGACATCTGGCACTTGCCGAAGCACTTGCCAAAAAAGTAAAAGAAATCTTAGAATAAGCGAGGCAATCATATGAATGTAGTAGGAATTATAGCAGAATACAATCCCTTTCATAAGGGACATGCCTATCAGATTCAAAAAGCAAAGGAACAATGTGGTGCAGAATTCGCCGTTGTCGTAATGAACGGTGATTTTGTCCAGCGTGGTGAACCTGCCATTTTTGACAAATACACCCGCACAAAAGAAGCACTTTTGGGCGGTGCCGACCTCATTTTTGAACTGCCGGTTCGGTTCGGTCTATCAAGCGCCGGTGATTTTGCCATGGGCGGCATTCTTGCGCTGAACGCTCTTCCATTTGTCA
>ULWD01054749.1_pt1 | contig 10375 bp, 7 predicted proteins | sample 1960011 | NCBI WGS metagenome assembly ULWD01 (sample SAMEA4835803, study PRJEB28245) | human gut metagenome | biome: gut microbiome; material: fecal sample | place: Denmark | collected 2008 | reverse complement strand
GGCAGGCTCGTCACGCGAGATGCGCTCATCGATGACCTCGATCACCTCCTCATAAGAAAGCAAAGGCTTCTTGTGTTTTTCTTCTTCCATACTCGAACCAGATTTGGTGAAACGTCCGATTTCTTTATTCGCAAAATTAGCCCCGAGAGCGATCGCCCGTGAGGAGAAATGACGCATTCTTATAGGATAATCGACGCATTTCACTAGGACAAACCAAGAGAATCTGCGCATTGAAAATAATTAACTAATTAAAGAGCAGTCGATTAGAAATGCTAGCTGGCCGAATCGCCTCCGATAGAATCTATGGAAGAATAACAATGGGCATTATTAGCTCCTTATAATGCCCATTGTAAGCACGTCACGTTGCCCATCGTAACAGACGCTCTATAAACAAGAGTTATTCTTGAGGATGGATTGTACCCGGATTGGTTTATAATATATTTCCATGTACAGCCGACGCCACCCGACCTATCCCGGTGATTTACCAAAGTGGCTATCTGACCATCAAGGATTTCAATCCGGAATTCAATATCTATACCCTCGGATTTCCCAATGATGAGGTTAAATATGGATTTCTCAATTTCATAGCCCCTTTCTACACGGAAGTACCCGCTACACGGAATCATTGAATGAGGCTTTTCCTGTATTGTGAGGGCGTTACATTGAAGATCTGCTTGAAAAGGCGGGCGAAATAATTGGCATCCTCGAAGCCGCATTTAAGGGCGATGTCGCCGATCAGTTCCTCGGTAGAGGCCAAGAGGCGTTTGCTCCTCTCCATGCGCATCTGCAGGATATAGGCAGAAGTGTTGTAGCCCGTGATGGCACGGACCTTGCGATTCAATTGGGATCGGCTCATGCACATCTTATCGGCTACCATGTCCGAGTTCAAGCCATGGTTGGACATCAACGCATATATATAATCATTCAGGTGAGCCAAGAAGTCTTGGTCGGCAGGGTTTAGTTTTACATTCAGTTCCGTCCCCTCACGCATAGCCTTGGAATACTTCTCACGCAGCAAACGACGCTGTTCCAGAAACTTTGTTATCCGGATATTCAGCTCTTCCGCATTGAAAGGCTTCTCCAGATAAGCGTCCGCCCCGACTTCTAAGCCACAGACACGTTCCTTTCCTCCTGATTTCGCAGTAATGATAATGATCGGAATATGGTTCAACACCTCGGATTCACGTACCCGCCTACATAACTCATAGCCATCCATCTCGGGCATCATCAAGTCGGTGAGGATCAAGTCCGGCATTTGCTCCGCCGCTATCTCCAACCCCTCCGCTCCGTTTCGTGCGTATACTATTTGATACGCACCATTAAGCAGCCGGCCGATATAATAAGAGTCGCCATGTCTCAATGGCAACATCACGACAAACTCAGAACCAACCCCGGCCCTCCATGCTCCTCACCATCTGCCGTACCAAAGAAAGGCCGATCCCCGTGCCCATCGTGCCTGCCCCTCCGGTCTCACCTAGGTAAAAAGCCTTGAAGATATGCGGCAAGTCCTCCTCGGCTATACCGCAGCCCGTATCCGCCACATGCGTGACAAGCATACTCCCCACACACTCCATCGTCACGACAACCCTCCCACCTCTCGGCGTGAACTTGATAGCGTTACGGAGTAAGTTATCCATGATCCTCCGGAAATACTCGGGCACGAAATCCATGCTGATAATCGTCTCCGAAGGAGTAAAACAAAGGTCTACCTGCCCTTGGCGGGCATACGCCCGGTTATCTTCCACGATCATGCTCGTATAAGCTACGATATCTCCAGTCCTCCATTCCGGATCGCCAATCTCAGATCTCACTTTCGCCACTTCCAATAATTGGTTCACCAATTCCAGCAGGTTCTTTCCCTGCCGTCCAATCATATTCAGCCCGGTCTTGAGTTCCTCCTCGCCTATTCCCCCTTTCCGCAACTCTTCCGACACACCCAAGATAACCGTCAGCGGCGTACGAAACTCATGCGTGACATTCGTGAAGAAATTGGCCCTCACCTCCTCCATGCGCCGCATCACCTGCTGATTGCGGGACTTCATCCGCAAGGCATACCATAAAAAGCCCATCGCTACCACCGTAAGGAAGAGTACGATCAAGCAAGCGATCAGGAAAATATTCTTGGTACGCTGCCCCATCTCATAATTCTTCTGTATCAATGAAAGCTCCCGGTTGCTCCTCTCTTTCTCGTAGTCCACACGGAGGTTCTGTATATGGTTCATATTCTCAGTATTTCGCATGCTATCAGCATAAGCGAGACTTGATGTATAAGCGTTGAGGGCATTCTTATAATCACCCAGCTTCTCATAACGCAAGTAATCCAGATGATACACGCTCGACAAATGCTTCCACGCCCGCGTCACCTTAGCGGCACCCTCCGCATGCTCCAAGAAAGCCTCCGCCATTCGCAGATCTCCCTTGTAGATATTCACCCGTGCCAAGGCCAGGCACGATTCCAGCCAATGATACAGATCGTTGTCCGCTACCATAAGGTCGTATGCGTTACGATATTCGCGTATCGCCTGATCCCATTGTCCCTTTTTCTCGAACAAGCGTCCTATATGGTTATGGCAAAGCGAAATGCCGACAACAGACCCGGCCGCACGATTATGCTCCATAGAATAATTGTAATAAACAAAAGCGGAATCCATCATGCCACGCATCTCGAAGATAGAGCCAAGGTTCGCATAGTTCATGGCCAAGCCGAGATCACTATCCAAGGTACGTTCCTCTTCCAGCGCTATTCGGAAAATACTGTCAGCCATCTCGCAATTTTCCAATGTTAGATACACGTTTCCGATACCACTCAAGGAAATGGTCCGGTTTTTTCTTGCTTTATAGCTTTCCTTATCACCCAGTCTCTCGCACAACGACAATGCCCTATAATGATAATTGGAGGCCTCGTCCATGATACCTAACCGCCGGAAGTTCGTACCGATATTATTCAAGGCCTGTATGACCTCCGAGGTATCTTTCCTTTGCATAGCCAATCGCAAGCCTTCCCGGTGGCATCCTATCGCCTCATTAAAACGGGCCGCTTCCCGGTAACGTACCCCTAATTCCTTATAGGCGAGTATCACTCCCAGCTCATTTGCGGTTCTCTCGAAATACCTTAGACATGATTGTAGAGAATCGATGTCCGGACAGGCCGAGACCACACTATCTATACCCACCTGATCATTTTGGGAAAGACCAACCTCTCCCTCTCGATGACAAGAAGGTATCAGCGAGAGTATCCACATCAATAAAATGCATATAAAACAAAAATGCTTTATATACAAAGAGTGATTTCCTACGTATTTAACAAGACCAATCATCACAAATACTTTCAGAAGTAAACAAAGAGATTCAATCGATACCGCAAAGGGAGTGTTTATTTCCCGAATCACCTAAAACAAGATGTTTAGAGAAGTCCGAAAGCTGTATATTCAGACTGATTTCATGATGAAATGGAGTAAAATCATTAAAAAGAAAGAGAAACGTGGTAGATATTTTTTCATAATGCCTCGAAGATGTACATCCGGTAAGTCCCGATCCGGATAGTATTAATATGAGGAAAGCGTGGGACTATTAACTTATTTAAGAGATAGGCTCTGGTAAACCCGTACGGTAAATAAGCAACAGCCCACGCCCTTTGTCCATATACGTATAGCATATAACAATGACGTGAAGAGTACAGCTTATTCTCCCGTGAAAAATTTACCAGATTTATAGAATGTAGATTTAAAGAGAAAACAAAATCTATAAAAGTGAAGATAAAATAACTATATATCAACATTTTACATGGTGATTGATTTTGTACTTGCTTTCATCTGTTTCAGTAATTTTGCTCTTATTTGGTGCATTTTTGTTTCTTGTTTGTTTCTTATTTAGGGTTCTTTTTCCTATCTTTGCCCCGGTTATAACAAGAAACGCATTTCCTTATGGCACGAGTAAAGAAACCGACGAAAGTCAAAGAGCCGATACGCCTTCGCATGAAGTCGTTGAGCGACGGCAGCAAGAGTTTGTATCTGGATATATACCGGGACGGCAAGCGCACATACGAGTATTTGAAGATGTACATCATCCCGGAGGTGGATAACAATGCCCGCAGGCAAAACATGGCGACGATGAATGCCGCCAACTCGATCAAGTCGAAACGTATCATCGAGCTTACCAACGGCGAGGCTGGTATCGAGACCCGAGAAAAGGTTTTCCTTCTGGACTGGATGCAGACCTACCGGGAGAACCAGCAGAAGCGAGGCAAAAAGGACGGAGAGCAAATCAAGGTTGCCACCCGTATATTGAAAGACTTTGCCGGGGAGCGGGTGACGCTCGACCAAATCGACAAGTCGTTCTGTCAGGAATATATCGACTACCTGCTGACGGAATACCGTCCCAAAGGTCGCCGTGTATCCAACTTCACGCTCCACACCTACTACCGGGTGCTGAACGGGGCGTTGAACGCCGCCGTTCGTGCCGACCTGCTCAAAGCGAACCCGTTTAACAAGCTCAACAACTCGGATAAAATCCGCCTTCCTGAAAGCAAGCGGTCATACATGACCATCGAGGAAGTACGGGCGCTGATAGCTACCCCGATGAAGAACGGGGAGGTCAAAAGTGCCTACCTGTTCTCCTGCTTCTGCGGGTTGCGTGTGAGTGACATCGTTGGTTTGAAATGGGGAGATGTCTTTGTCGATAACGGTCAATACCGTCTGGCGGTTTCCATGCAGAAGACCAAAGAACCCATTTACCTGCCACTCTCTCCGGAGGCGTTGAAGTGGATGCCGGAACGTGGGGATAAGACGGCGGAGGAACATGTGTTCGATTTGCCGAGCCCCTCAATGATGAACCTGCTTATCAAGCCGTGGGCAAAAGCGGCAGGAATCGACAAACGTTTCACATTTCACACCGCCCGCCATACGTTCGCTACGATGATGCTGACGCTTGGCGCTGACCTCTACACGACTTCGAAGCTGCTCGGACATGCCGACGTGAAGATGACGCAGGTGTACGCCAAAATCATAAACAAGAAGAAGGACGATGCCGTCAATCTGGTCAATGGTCTGTTCGGCTGAAACAGCCTTCGGATTTTCACGTTTTCCGGAGCGCTTTTGACGGTGAGGTTTTTCGAGCGTGCGGGCATATATATTTTAGTTTAGTTTGGTATCTATATATAGGGGAAATAAACTAAACTAAACTGGTTTCGTGCAAACAAGTGAAAAGAAAACCGTACTTATCCCGACGGCAAAAGAACTTCCCGAAACCAACCCTTTACAATAACCGACATACAAGGGTACGACTATATTATTTCCCCTTTTCCCTCTTTTCGTGATATGGACTTTTTGAATGTCTCCGGGGCTTCCCGTGCCGACAGCCTTTCCACCGGTTTGTCCGCTCCTTCCGGCAGTGCCGGCGGTTTTGTGGGACACAAAACCTATACTTGCTCCCCGAAGACATTCAGAGTTCGCAATCAAGCGGCAGGCAACCGATTCGGAATGCCATATACTTTGACTGCCACATGCCGTTCGAACGACATGATCCGCACATGGACGAACGCTAACCCATAAAGTTGGAAAGGCTCTAAAAAAGCCCATAGAGAAAAGAAAACGAACTGCCGCATAAAAGATACGAAAAGAGGGAGAAAATGTCTTAAATCACTTAAAAGCGTCCTTATCGCCCGTTCTCAATCTGGTATACGGTAACCAATCAGACCGGAAACCGCACGCAAGAAGTGTTTGACTGGGGAAAATCCGCCTATTTTCTGTTGCGGGTCTTCTGTCATTTATAACGAGTATCCGGGCTTGCCCGTCTGCCACCGAACAAAGGGAGGGGGAGCCTAATACCCCAAACAGCCTTCCGTCTGTTAGGGAGTGCCACCCGTTCAGCAAGCTGGGACAAAAGTTTTATCCAATACGAAGCGAATAGCAAAGCGGAAAACAGACAGGCAAAGCCGCTTCTATGATTGATGTAATAGTCTAAAACCCAAAAAACGATTATATCCAAATGAGCATTATATGTTTTCGTAAGACTAAGTATGTTATTGTAAATCAAATTTAGAATACAATAACTTTCGATTAGTATATAAAATATACTTGGTTATTAAAATGAATCTATTATTTTTGCAGACAGAATAATCGCAATCATTATATCTTGGATTAGTAAATATGAAGAGAACGACAATAGAAGACTCCATGTTTCCAAATTGTCCTGTCAGGAACATACTGGCAAGACTATGTGATAAATGGGTATTGCTGGTCATATACATTCTTGATATGTCCGAAAAGGAATCCATGCGTTTTACGGAGTTGAAGCAGCAGATGCCTGACATTTCACAAAGAATGTTGGCAATGACGTTGCATACGCTGGAAGAAGATGGATATATTACAAGGACTGCATTTTCCGAAATACCACCCAGAGTAGAGTATGCGCTTACTGCAAGAGCCAAATCCCTCAAACCAATTCTTGGCCACTTGTTGCAGTGGGCAGCCGACAATATGGACGATATAATGTGTGACCGTAAAAAGAAAGCATCTCATACTGATTTATAAATTGACTGTCATAATAACCCAATAGAGGAAAGGAGAAATAAATATGAACATTTATGAAATTTGTTTCAGCCCCACAGGAGGAACCAAGAAAGTTTCCGATTTTTTAATTAATGAATTGGGGCAAGAAGCCATAAGCATCGACTTGTCGAACCGCGAAACGAACTTCCACAGCATCACGCTGGCAAATGAGGATATAGCGGTCATTGCTATTCCGTCATATAACGGACGTGTGCCTGTTCCTGCAACTGAACGCATTTCCCAAGTGCAGGGAAACGGTGCAAAGGCAATTATAGTCTGTGTTTATGGAAACCGTGCCTATGAGAATACTTTAGCGGAGCTTCAGTATATTGCGCAACAAGCCGGCTTCTCTGTCATTGCTGCTGTCGCTGCCATTGCTGAACACTCAATAGCACACAAATATGCCACAAACAGACCGGACAAGAATGATTATGAACAATTGAAAGAATTTGCCGATAAAATCAAAGGGAAACTCAACAAACGAGATTTCAGTACTCCGAAAGTTCCGGGCAGCATACCGTGCAGAAAAACGGCAAATGCGGGTGCTGTACCCAAAACGGCGAAAGCGTGTACCCAATGTGGGATTTGCGTTGCCGGATGTCCTGTCGGTGCAATAAACAAAGACAACCCGTCAATAGTAAATAAAAAAGCCTGCATTTCTTGTATGCGATGCGTTTCAGCCTGCCCGCATAATGCTAAAAGAATAAATGGATTGCTTCTTTCCATTGTAAACATAATGCTTAAAAAATCATGTTCCGTAAGGAAAGAATGTGATCTATATATCTGATTTTCAAAAATTAAAGCTCGATTCTTGTCTAATTTTCATTGTCTGCAAAATGTTGTGGACATTTTAGCGAAGAACGAAGCGAAGGCAGCCACGTTCAAAACGTCGCTGCCTTCAGTTCGTCTCTGTTTTATTTCAGGCTCAACCTACTACGCTGTAGATTCTTACGTCCGGTTCGCTCTGGAAGTAAGGTTTTAGTTCCACTACCACATCTTGCGTGAACAAGTCCGACTTCAGGTAGTTCTCGGCATCGGCTATGGATGCGAACCCGTGGAGCACCTGCACGTCGTTCTCACGCACAAGAAGCTGCTTACTGGTAGCTCCGTGGATGCCGTCCAAGAACGGCTGACGATACTTGTTGTACACTGCTGCGGCTGCCGTGCGGTCGCTTTCCTTGATGTTCATGGTGATTTGCAGGAATGCACCTGTTTTCTTTTCTGTTGCCATATCTTTTGTTTTTTTAATTAGACGCTGCAAAGATAGTCGGCGGCAAACCTTCGGGCGGTGTCCATTTGGGAAAAAGAATGGTAAATTAGGGTATCGAAAGCTATAACCACTTCTGTTATTCCCGAATTTACCATATTTTCCTTCGCTTTTGCCTACCGGAAAGATGAATATGTTACCTTTGCACATTGAATAGAATCATAATGATATACAGGCGCATGAAAAGAGAAGTATTCACACGATACGATTTAAGCGACGGCTCGCAGATACAGTTCGAGATAACGGAGCTTTCCCGGCTTTTTGACGAAAACGGCTCCCATCCCTGCGAGGCGCACATACACAGCTTCTACCAGATAATATGGTTTCGCAAGGGGACGGGCGTGCATTATGTGGATTTCAAGGAATATCCGGTGGCAGACGGCACGGTATTTTTCATTTCGCCCGGACAAATCCATTACTTCGAGGCAGGCAGGGCAGTAGAAGGTGTGGTTATACACTTCAACGAAAGTTTCCTTTCGGACGAAGGCAGCAGTGAAAACGTCTTCCTGAAATACAACGTGTTCAATGCGTTCGACGCTTCGCCCTATTACCACATTCACCATGCTGGAAAACTTGAGTTCCTCATCGGGGAGATGGAAGAAGAAGCTCGCAACGAGGGCCTTTTCGCACATAGGGATTTGTTGAAGTACCTCATCAAGATGCTGCTGATTTACGTGCAGCGGACGGGAGAAAGAGGAAACGGCCTGCCGCTGTGCATCAACAATGCCGCCAACCGCACCTTTGTCCGTTTCCGTCAGGCCTTGGAACATCACTATCGCTCGATGCACACGGTAAAGGAATATGCCAATCTTTTGAACGTATCCGCCAAGACGCTGACTAACTGTGTGTATGAAAGTTCGCACAGCACCCCACTCTCGCTCATCAACGAACGGATTGTGCTGGAGGCCAAACGCCAGTTGCTCCATTCCAGTCTGAAGGTGAAGGAAATCGCATTCCGGTTAGGCTTTGAAGATCCGTCTTATTTCGTCAAGTTCTTCAAGCGGCACGTGGGTTGCCTGCCTGCCGAATTCAGAGAATAGTAAATACCATATAAGCACGAGTAGTAAACATTGAAGCGAGAGAATATAGGATTGAAGCCTGCGCAAAAAAACAAATAGAGGGTTCACACTGTTAAAATAGCGAAGAGCGACTTTGTAGGATTGCAAAGCCGCTTTCTGTTATCAATTTAACGATTTTCGTAAGGATGTCATACGTTTGGCAATGTGCAGGGAAGAAGTTATAATAAGTATCAGCCCTATTATCCAATGCCATTTGCCTACCCCCGAATTTGCGCCCTCAACCATTAACAAGGAGATCCCTGTAAATACGGATAAAGCGTAAATAAGTGATATACTTATCGTTATCTTGCTTTTCCCTTTTAGACCTTTTTTGAAGGCTCCTTTGTACCAAGCAAAGTGCATTTTTACATGAGTAATACCAAAATACAAGAATAAAAGGCTTGCTACAATATGCGCTACAGCCCAATTATGCCAAACCTCATGGGATGCTCCGTTTTCTGCGCTCAAATGCAATCCGACTCCTGTAATAGCAGAAAGCACAAATGCAAAAAACAATATCCAGTCTATAACAAATATCTTCTTCATTATATTGTCTTTTTAGCCGATTGAATGCAAGATGTATTTGCACTTCTATATATGGTTACAAAAGTACATGATTTTATTGAGTAATTAGTAACTCTATCAAAAAAAGTATTAGCTCTGCAAATAAAAGAGTTATTTGACAGCATAACAACGCAAAATGCTGAAATTCGCACGGTTGCCAAATCGTCACCTCTATTGCTCAAACAATTCGCTAAAAACTTATTCTTCAATCGATTAAGTCAAGCCGATAAGAATCTAAAGTAAAAAATGTTCCGTTTTTATTCTCGCTTTTGAAACTTGACTGTTTTGACAACACCCGAGAGCAAGGGGTAAACGCTCACGCTAACGTGGGCTTTACCCATTTATTGGGGTGTACCTCAGAAGCAAACAAGAATACACTGTCCGGAATAGGACTGCAGCGAAAAGAAAAACATCCTATTGTCTTATTTTGGCAACATAGCCTAAAATGGGGACAAGTTTCAAAACGCTGGAAAAACCAGTTTAGTTTAGTCGTTAGCCTATATATAGGCTAAACTAAATTAAACTAAACATAAATGAGCAGACAAAATTCTGCCTGCCTATGGTTGTTCGTCGCTTTGTGGAAACAAGCGTAACATCCAATGGACTATATAGGTGAAGCAGCAGGCTTGCAAAACAGAACCATGATACGGAATAGGATTGCAGCGAAAAGAAAAAAACGCCCCGTTACATCCTCTTCCTTTGGCTGCATGGATTAAAATGGAAACAAACCTCAAAAACGCCGGAAAAACCAGTTTAGTTTAGTACATTAGCCTATATATAGGCTAAACTAAATTAAACTAAATATAGGCAGGCATATTTGCCTGTATATATACTTGTGTTTTCGAGGAAATGATTAGCTTTGCGAAGGAGAGTAAAACGTTTTTTTCTTTTGGCTGCACATAAGTATTTGGAAGACGAATCGGGGAATACGACTTTCA
>ULWD01051976.1_pt1 | contig 10392 bp, 11 predicted proteins | sample 1960011 | NCBI WGS metagenome assembly ULWD01 (sample SAMEA4835803, study PRJEB28245) | human gut metagenome | biome: gut microbiome; material: fecal sample | place: Denmark | collected 2008 | reverse complement strand
CCGAAGAATTGCAGTATATAATTGATGACCCTGCAAGATTTGTTATAGAAGCTTTAGAAGAAAACGAACCTGATGGATTGGAAGTTGAAGTTTAAAGTTATTTTTTAAAATGTAAAGTTGTCGGGATTTGATGCCTCATTCACCCTTTCATTTTTATTAAGTGCAAAAATTGCATCCATATCATCTTTGGACAGTGTGAAATCAAATATTTCTGCGTTTTCAATAATTCTATCTTTATGAACAGATTTAGGAATAACTATCAAACCTTGCTGAACTTCCCATCTCAAAACAATTTGAGAAATAGATTTATTATATTTTTTGGCGATTTCATCTAAAACATTATCGCTGAATATCTTTCCTCTTGCAACAGGGCTCCAGCATTCAACAGCAATGCCTTTATCCTGACAATATTTTACAAGAGGCTTTTGAGTAAGATATGGATGAACTTCTATCTGATTTACGGCGGGAATAATCTCTGCAGATTTTAACAGTTCTTCCATATGTTGGGTATGAAAATTGCTTACTCCTATTGCTCTGAATACTCCTTTTTTATAGTATTCTTCCATTATTTTCCAAGACTCAACAAAAACGTCTTTAACAGGCCAATGGATTAAGTATAAATCTATGTAATCAGTTTTTAGATGTTCAAGACTTTTTTCAATACTTTCACACTGCATATGAGCTCTCATATCGTCATTCCAAAGCTTTGTAGTAATGAAAATATCTTTTCTGTCTAAACCGCTTTGTTTTATTCCCCTTGCAACATCCACTTCGTTTCCGTAAAATGCTGCTGTATCAATATGTCTGTAGCCGTTTTCCAATGCAGTTCTTACGGCATCAGTTGTTTCAGAACCGCTGTTATAAACACCCAAACCAACAACAGGAATTTCTACTCCGTTGTTCAAAGTTTTTGTTTCAATATAAACCATTTTTGCCTCTTATTTAAATATGCTCAAACTTTAAATTGTTTCTGTATAAATTATCAATAAGTTTTGCAATATTTTCTTTTTCTTTGCCATCAACAGCCTTGAAATCCTGATATGATGATTTAGAAAATTTTGCAGGCTCAACAGGCTGGTATTCATTCATTTTATTATTAACCCAGCTTGTAACTTTTCCTGTTTCAGGATTAATCTTTTTTACAATACTGACAGTTCTGCCGTCTCTTTTATAAATAGAAATTGTTACTATTTTACCTGTTTCTAAATCGTATTCTTGAACAGACGAAATTTTTGTTTCATCTTTTAAATTGTAGTTAGTTGTCCTGATTTTTTTACCTGTCTCAGGGTCAAACTCATCAACTGATTTATACAAAACGTAATTAATAGTACGTAATTTAAAACCGGTTTTGCGGTCAAATTCATCAACTGATCTTATTTTTTTATCATTAAAATAGTCATAATGGGTAGTTTTGATTTTTGAACCTGTAGAAATATCAAATTCAATAACTTTATCAACAGATTTTCCGTTTTTACGGTAGATAACTTCTTCCCTTGTGTCAGGTGTAAGATTAGAATACAAAAGTTTCAAATGTGAGTTTTCGAGAGTAATTTTTTGAGATTTATCCGGAAATGCTTCCTGAATAGCTGTTAATAATTTCATTGATTTTCTCCTACATATATAATACAAAATAAAATGCTTCTTGTCATATTATGTAAAGTATTATATATAATTTAGCACCACACTTTAAATTACCCGATAGGGGTAATTATTCATAAATTAACGCCTTTTTTCCAAAAGTTTTAAGAAAGTCTTATAGTCAGTACCCCAGCTTGCCATTGAATTCAGTACACCTGCCAGGCTATAGCCCACATCGGTAAGAGTATATTCAACTTTAGGCGGAATTTGGGCATAAACCTTTCTTTCAACAAGTCCGTCATCTTCCATAATGCGCAAATTATGAGTAAGAACTTTTTGAGAAATTCCGCTGCAGGATTTTTTAAGTTCACCGAAGCGTTTTGTACCATTAAGTAAATCCCTTATAATAAGAACTTTCCATTTTTCTCCTACGAGGCTGAGAGTAACCTCAACAGGACATTTAGGCAAGTCTTTAACTTCCATTAAACCTCCAATAGTATCTTTTGGAAATCGTTACAGGAATATATTAACATGAAAATTTTAATCATACAATCAAATATTAAGACTGTTAGCGTACATAACAAGAATTATTACTGTCATACCACTTTTTGTTATGTTTAAAACAATTTTCCTTATTGACAATAGTTAATTCACCATCAATTTTAGTTTGAATGCCTTCTTTACAAATACCGGTATCTATACAAATATCATAGTCGATTGCATATTCGGCAATAGGAGTTATCAATAACAGTCTTATAAATAATAACAGTAAAATAAAAATAAGAAACTTCATACTTAACTTGACTTTAATATATAGAAGTGACCATAAAAGTATATAAATACAAACAGCAAGAAGTATAAATGTAATAGTTTGAAATGGGTAGTTTTTAAATGAAATTATAAGTATAATACAACTTATATACCCTAAAAAAAGAGTTAAACATATACATACAAAAGCATAGACGCATATTAATAACGTAAAAAGAATTAATTTTAGCTTTTCTGTTATCTGTATAATTTGCAATAATTCACCCTGGCTTCTGTGTGCCATTTTCCGTTCAATTCCATACAATATTCCCTGTCAATTACTCTGCCTTCATAAATATACCCCTCGTTACAATCACCGTCTTCAATACAGTAGTCTGAAGGGTCTATATGATTTGCGTAAATAAATATAACGCAAAGAAATATAAACATGCTAACGGTTATCATAAGTATTTTCTTTGCAGAACCTTTTGTCCAAATTGCCCAATTCATATATACGCACAGCGCAAGCAGAGAAAAAAATATTATAAATGCTATTATACCAAAACGAAATGCAAGGTATTCAAACAATACTTTTAAAACTTTAAAAAAGAAATAGTTAATAAATACAGTAACTATTATTTTACCGAAAAATATAACTACATCCATAAATGCTAAAAAATATTTTATAAATAAATCGGAAATATTCTTAAAATCCATATTCGGATTATAACAAACATTTTATTTTTTTACAATACCTGAAAGGCTATTTTTAGAACAAAATATCAGGAGCATCTTTTACTTTTTCAGAACAAGAACCATGTTTTTTTGCTTGTTCAATTCCATAAATATCAGCATTTATATCTTCAAGACAGTCTTTAAAAATAACCATTGCATTTTGCTTTTGGAAACCTACTTTTTTTACAAAATCCATTACTTCTTTGAGTATACTGAATTGAAGCGACCACCAGCCCTCCCAAAATCCGAGTTCCGAAGCTTCACAATTCGATTTTGCATGGTAAAATTTATCTCTTGAACCATCTCTGTTTTCAATCATAAGCCGTTTGTTTTCTCGAAATAATTCGTATGCTGTTCTTCCCGAGTCTATGTGTTTTACAATAAAATACATTGCACTGTCCAAAAAGCCTTCAATTTTACTAAAGTCCCTTGTTTTTTTTGAAGCTTCAACAGCCTTACAATCAGGTCCGCAAGTCTCAAGTTCTTCCTTCATAAAATCCAGTTCTTCTTTTAATGAATAATATTCCACATATATTGATTGCACTTCCTGTTGTGCTGCCTCCATTTCATCCAGACCTGAAAGTATATCACCTTCCATTTCTTCAACATCGTCTATGATATTATCTATCTGTTCATGACAACCGCATTCATCGTCAATTACTGTTTCTATATAACACTTGCAATTGGGGTGGGGTCTGTCTGGAATATCATCTATATTCTCAAACTTTTCTCCGTCCAAGGATTGACATTTTGGACAAGCATTATCTGATGAATGCCATATATATACGTTATTGCTTATACCGCCTTTTAATGTTGTCATTACACTGCTCCTTCAAGTTTCATATCAAGATTTATCTGTTCTAATTTTTTTTCCGTATCTATATGTTTATTATTTTTAGTATTGAAAATTGCGTTTGTAATTGCAGCTTTTTTAATACTCCGGCAAATTATTCTCGGCGGAAAATATTTACATAGATTGGCAATACAAGCGTAAGTTTTAGTACCGAAATCACCATCTTCTTTAAGTTGATGAAATTCTTCGATTGATGAATTTTTCCTTTTCATATTCAAAATATTCAGGCCATACTGAAAATCTTTTATTGCCTGTTCAGTACCGACTCTTTGGATATGCTTCCTCATAAAATCCATAACCTGACGAATTTTAATTTCAATACCTATTTGTGATGCATTTTGAAAATTTATCATAAACTGTTCCTATAAAACCTTGCTAAACATTATCACTATGACAAATTTAAATCCCTCTCGCAAGTCCCCAAAAATGTCTGTATGAAAGGATATGGACATATTTGTTAAATTTTTATTTATAAAAGATAGAATATGATTTTTGTTGTATAATTATTACTATGATAAGAATTCAAAGCACTTATAATAAATTTATTCAAAAGGAAGCTGCTAAAGGCAATGTTAAAACAATAACACCCGATGCAGCATTAAGAATTGATATGGGAATATCTGAAGCATTTACAAAAGCATCCGAAAAAGCAAAAAGAAAACAAATAAATTCTGCAATAGCAATTGCTAAAAGAATTTTTAAAGTATTTAAAAATCATAAATAAAAAAGGACAGGATTAACCTGTCCTTTTTTATTTACCAAGGGAGAGATTCGAACTCTCGACCTCACGGGTATGAGCCGTGCGCTCTCACCAGCTGAGCTACCTTGGCATATTTCCTATTTATTTTCCAAACAAATAAGTTTTGCCGTCGAGTTCAATCCTCTCATGAACATAAATAAATTTCAAGTATTTTATTTACATTTTGTTTTTCCGCCCCACGATAAATCATTACAATATAAATAATCCAAATTCTCTTTTTCCAAAACCCAAGCAGCACATCCATACCCGTTAAGCCTGTTTGATTTTGAAGTGTTACAGTAATCGCCAAAAGTAAATCGGGTATCATTATAAGTACCGGCAGGAATTACTCCCTCATTACCGTAGTAAAAGATAAAAACGTCTACACCTGTTTTATTTGGAGGATTTTTACCGTTTACGTCTACAAAAATTTCTCCGCACAAATTTTCAAGCATATTGGTTGTTCCCCAAGTGACGTTGCATCTCGGATTAATTACAGTAGTCCCTACAATATTTGTACCATCCGCTAAGATAATCGTTTGTCTGAAATTACCAAATGATGTCCCGTCAAGTGATGCTCTCGGATATTCATTACATTCTTCGTCAGACCTGCAGCGGTTTACAACTTTTAAGTAATTGGACATAATATCCCAAAATTTATCAATAGAAAGCTTTCCTGCTGCTATTTCTTCTTCGGTTAATTCATCGCTTGCTTTATTACCGGAAGTTGTAAGCCCCCAATAATTTATATCGCCTTTTTCAAGTCTTGCTTCTGCGATAGCCTGGTTCATAAGACTGTAAAACTTTTTCAGTCTTGCTGCATATTGTTTTTCAGCATTATTCTGCATCAAAGACGGAACTGTCATTGCAGAAATAACACCGATAATTCCGAGGGTGACAAGAACCTCTGCCAAGGTAAACGCAGCTTTACGATAACCTTTCGATATGGCTACGCACGTAGTGCCCTCAGCAAGTGTAAAACCCCTGACGAAGTCAGGTCCTGAACATTGGAATTTGCATGAATTTAAACTATCATGCTCAGGAGCTTTTAGGCTGCCCCCCCCCCATAATTAATTTTTTTCATAATACTTTACTCCCTTCAATATTCTTGACCATTTATATTATAACATATTCAGACGGCTATTACAATATTGGCTGACTTAAATCTTTTTTAGTTTATAATATGCTTATAAATAATATTCTAAAGGCAAAATTTAATGATTACAGACATGACAAAGGGAAGCCCCTTAAAACATATACTGCTTTTCTCCGTTCCACTGTTGATAGGAAACGTATTTCAGCAGTTATATAATATTGCGGACATTGTAATTGTGGGAAGAACATTGGGAGTTGAAGCTTTAGCAGCTGTAGGTGCTGTTTCTCCTTTATTTTTTCTTATTATGTTTGTTGTTGTAGGTTTAACCAATGGTTTTGCAGTAGTAACGGGACAAAAATTCGGTGCAAAAGATTATGAATGTGTAAGGCGTTCCGTTGTCGTTTCACTGATTTTAGGAACAGTATTTACACTGGTTTTTACCGTAGTTGCAGCAGTATTTATGAAACCGCTGTTGTTATGGATGAATGTGCCTTCTGAAATTTTTCACAATGCATATTGGTACATGGCAATTGTTAACATGGGATTAATTGTATGCTGTTATTATAATCTTCTTGCAAGCATAATCAGAGCTTTGGGGGACAGCAAAACACCTCTGTATTTTTTAATATTTGCATCATTATTAAATATTATACTCGCACTTTTGTTTATTTTGAAATTTCATATGGGAGTTCCCGGTTCGGCAATAGCAGTTGTTCTTTCTCAGGCAGTATCGGCAGTAATGTGTGTTTGGTATGTAAAAAAGAAGTTTCCAATTCTGCATTTAAAAAAGAAAGATTGGATTTTTAAAAAAAGTGAAAGAAATCAAGACATTGATTTTGCTATTGAGCATTTGAAAGTCGGAATTCCAATGGGTATACAATTCTCTATTCTGGGTTTGGGAATTTTAATAATACAAAGTGTATGTAATACTTTCGGACCTAACATCATAGCAGCCTTTACAGCAGCATTAAGAATTGAACAGATTGCAACTTTACCTATGATTTCATTCGGGATTGCTCTTGCGGCTTATGTTGCTCAAAACTATGGTGCAAAAAACTTTTCAAGAATTAGAGAGGGTGTGTCTAAAACTTCTTTAATAAATATCGCTTTAAGCTTGTTTATGGCTTTTATAATGCATATGTGGGGAAGCGACATTGTACGAATATTCATTGGCGATGCAAATGATGAGATAATTAAAATTGCAAGAAGTTATCTGCTTATCAGTACGATGTTTTATTTCTTTCTGGGACAAATATTTATTTTCAGAAATGCACTTCAGGGAATGGGGCAGACACTTATTCCTCTTTCAGCCTCAACCGCAGAACTTTTAGTACGTTCTTATGCTGCTGTTTATCTTGCTGTAAAATACAGTTATTTCGGAGTATTTTACGCAGGACCGATTGCCTGGGTGACAGCATCTTTGGTAGTTGCAATCGGCTACTTTTCACGCATCAAAAAAATTATGAAACGAGCATACGGTAAAGTATAAATATTACCCTACATAATTACTTGCAAGTGATTTATTTCTGTGTAAAAATCCTAGATAATGATTGGTCTTTTAAAAAAATAAGGAGAAATATTATGTCAACATTTATTGAAGATGTTTATGCACGCCAGATATTGGACTCTCGCGGCAACCCGACTGTTGAAGTCGACGTAAAACTTACAAACGGTGTAATCGGTCGTGCAGCCGTACCTTCAGGAGCATCTACAGGTATTTTTGAAGCTCTTGAACTTCGTGACGGTGACAAATCTAAATATTTAGGCAAAAGTGTTCAAAAAGCTGTTGACAACATTAATAACATAATAGCTCCGGAACTTATCGGTGAAAAAGCATCTCATCAAAAAGAAATAGATACTTTTATGATTGATATGGACGGAACTGAAAACAAATCAAAACTTGGTGCTAACGCTATTTTAGGAGTATCACTGGCTGTTGCAAAAGCAGCATCTATGGCTTACGGAATGGCTTTGTACAGATATTTAGGCGGTATCAATGCTCTTACATTGCCTGTTCCGATGATGAATATAATAAACGGCGGTGCACATGCCGATAATAACATTGATTTTCAGGAATTTATGATTGCACCTGTCGGAGCAGAAAGCTTTCATCACGCTTTACAAATGGGTTCAGAAGTTTTCCACACATTGAAAAATGTATTGAAAAATAAAGGAATGGCTACTTCTGTCGGAGATGAAGGCGGATTTGCCCCGAATTTGGGCTCTAACGCCGAAGGTATTGAAGTAATTCTTGAAGCTATTGATAAAGCAGGTTATAATACTGACCAAATTAAAATTTGCCTTGACGTAGCATCATCAGAATTTTACGACAACGGTAGATACAACCTTAAAGGCGAAGGCAAATCGTTCGATAACAGAGAAATGACAGATTTCTTAGAGGATTGGGTTAAAAAATATCCGATTATCTCAATAGAAGACGGTATGGCAGAACAAGATTGGGAAGGCTGGGAAATGCTTACCGAACGTATTGGTTGCAAATGCCAGTTAGTAGGCGATGACTTGTTTGTAACAAATACCAGAAGGCTTGCTGACGGTATCAAACGCCACGTTGCAAACTCAATTCTGATTAAAGTAAACCAAATCGGAACTTTATCAGAAACATTAGATGCGATTTCTATGGCTCATGCTGCGGGTTATACAACAATAATTTCACATCGTTCGGGAGAAACAGAAGACACATTTATTGCTGATCTTGCAGTTGCTGTAAACAGCGGACAAATTAAAACAGGTTCTGCATCACGTACAGATAGAGTTGCTAAATATAACCAGCTTTTAAGAATTGAACAAAAGTTGGGTTCAGCAGCAAAATATCTTGGCTTGCAGGCTTTTAACGGTCAAAAATAAAGGAAAACTCCCGCCATAAAGACGGGAGAAGGAATGAAAGTCTGCCTTTTTAAGGCAGAGTTTTCGTATGAAATTTTTATTTTATTTTTGATTCGAGTTTTTCTATTCGTGCTTCAAGTTCTTTTATCTTTTTGTCCTGTGCAGAAACTTTTGCATCAAGTTCCTTGATTGCATTGATTACTGCATAGAACATATCTTCCATACGGATACGTAAAAAGCCGTCTTTGCCTTTGGTAACTGCATCAGGGAAGATTTTTTGCAAGTCTTGAGCTATTACTCCCACATGAGGTTCTTTAGCTGTATCTTTTTTAAATGTGTAATTATATACTTTTAATTCACGTATTTTATCTAAACCTGAGCTGAACTCTTTGCCTACATATTTCAATCTTGAATCAGAAATTTTACGTTCATCTACAGTTCCGTTACGGTAATAATTTTTGATATTGTCATTATTATCAACAAAGTGGATTACGTGTCCTGTGTGTCCGTTATCATCACCTCTTGACTGATATTCAAAATGGCTTCCGTTTCTTGAATTTGAAGAAAATATTAGCCCGTTTACAACTAAATTACCATGAATTACAACAGCTGTATTAGAAAAACCTCCCCTCTTACTGCTGTCATTATGTACTTCAAGTACAGCAGAACCTTTATTAAGTTTTGATTCGCCGCCTATATATATTCGTTCAACATCATCATTTTGGTGCTCAGAAGCATTCGAGCCTGAAAATGAACCTATACAAATTTTATTATTTCCTTTCATGTTTTTACAGGCATTATTACCAATGGCAATATTGTTATTACCTTTTGCCTCAGCATAGTTGCCGAGGGCTATAGATGCACTTCCTGTTGCAACAGCTCCGTCGCCTATAGCTATCGCTTTTTCTCCGGAAGCAGTTGTTGTTGCAACTCCTGCTGCACTGCCTATTGCAATCGAGCTTTCTCCACTGGCTGTAACACCGTTACCAATGGCTATTGCATCTGTATTGGTAGTACTTGATGAGTTTCCGATAGCAATACTTGTTTCATTATTGGCAGATGCACTTCTACCTATTGCTAAAGCTTTTTCAGCACCTGCATTTGCAAGTGTGCCTATAGCCATAGCATATTCTTCGATACTGCGTGAGCTTACTCCTACTGCAATAGTATAATCTTTTGTAGATTGTGAGTTACCCCCTAATGCAATACTTGATGAACCTGTAGCACGAGTACGACTATCCAATGATGAACCTATTCCTCCGGGTGCTATTGCTAATGCATTTGAACCTGAAGACAACGCATAACCTATTGCAACAGAACCGTTAGCTTCTGCTGTAGGTTGTTCTAAAGCTCCGCCGCCTCCGAGTGCAATTGAGCCTTTGCCTGATGCTGATGAATTGTAACCGACAGCAGTGGAAAGTTCGCCGGAAGCAACAGACCATGCTCCAAGTGCTGTCGAATTATTTTGTCTTGCATACGATTCAGCACCAAGGGCGGTTGAATTACTGCCTGATGCACGTGATGCGCTGCCATATGCAGATGCCCATTCATCTGTCGCTTCTGCAGAATTACCTGATTGAGTTTCTCCGCCAACTGCTGTTGCAGCTTTTGCACTTGCTTTTGCTCTATATCCTATAGCTACATTAGTATCCGTTGACTGTACTTCTATTCCTACAGCAGTTGATGAAGCTCCAAGATTAGTGCCATTTCTTAAGCTGCCAAGAAGTATAGCTTCATTGTTCAAACGCAAAACACCTACATTATTAGAATCTCGTTTAAAACTTATCTGACTTGGTCGGG
>ULWD01006293.1_pt1 | contig 10406 bp, 9 predicted proteins | sample 1960011 | NCBI WGS metagenome assembly ULWD01 (sample SAMEA4835803, study PRJEB28245) | human gut metagenome | biome: gut microbiome; material: fecal sample | place: Denmark | collected 2008 | reverse complement strand
AGGCGCTTGCCGTCGGCCAGCGCGCGTCTTAGTATTTCCGTCGTGTCCGGCTCATCCGGCATGGCCGCAAAGGCCAGCACTGCCCCGGCACGCTGCCATTGCGGCAGGCTGAACAGCGCCTGCGCCATACCGCGGCCCACAGAAGCCATATCCAGTTCCGTGCGCCGGGCCTTGGCCCATGCGCGGGCTTCGCGTTTTGTCACTCTGCACACCACCTTCCGGGCTATCATACCATATCTGCCCTCCACTTAACAAGACGGAAAAGCCGTCCTGTTGTTACAGCAGCGACAAAATTTTTCCGCCATCTTGCCCGGCGCAGTGAAATAGAGTATAATATATCCTGTATCGCTATGTATTAGACGTATGAAATATAAAAAGGAGATTCCAAACCATGAGCAAGTTCAATTTCATCAAGACCGATATTCCTGACGTGCAGATCATCGAGCCGACTGTTTTTGGCGATGACCGCGGCTATTTTATGGAGACCTACCAGATCGACGAGTTCGCCGCAGCGGGCATCGACAAACCCTTCGTGCAGGATAACCAGAGCCGCTCCACCAAGGGCGTGCTGCGCGGCCTGCACTTCCAGACCAAGCACACCCAGGGCAAGCTCGTCCGCGTGACCCTGGGCGAGGTGTTCGACGTCGCCGTCGACTGCCGCCCCAACAGCAAGACCTTCGGCAAGTGGGTGGGCGCAACGCTGTCCGCCGACAACAAGAAGATGCTCTGGATCCCCGAGGGCTTCGCCCACGGCTTTGTCGTGCTGTCCGATGTGGCCGAGTTCTGCTACAAGTGCACCGACGTCTACGACCCCACCGCCGAGGGCGGCATTCCCTACGATGACCCGACGGTCAACGTGCAGTGGCCCGACTGCGGCTGCGAGCACAAGACCAGCGCCAAGGACAAGGAGCACACCCCGTTTGCCGCCCAGAAGTTCGAATATTTTGAGAAATATTGAGGGTAAACCGTGCAGAAACTGAAAGACACCTTCGCAGGCTTCTGGAAATACCGTTACCTGCTGCAAAACCTGATTTCCCGTGATTTCAAACTGAAATACCGCCGCAGCGTGCTGGGCGTGGCGTGGAGCGTGCTGAACCCGCTGCTGACCTGTCTGGTCATGTGGGCCGTGTTCGGTGCGCTGTTCAACCAGCGCGGTCAGGGCATCGAGGACTTTCCGCTGTTCCTTATCATCGGCCAGCTGATGTTCAACTTCTTCCGCGAGAGCACGACCATGGCCATGGAGAGCGTGCTGAAGAACGGCCCGCTGCTGCGCAAGGTCTATATTCCCAAATACATCTTTCCGCTGGAAAAGTGCTGCTTTGCGCTTGTCAACTTCTTTTTCAGCCTCGTGGCGCTGTTTATCGTCGCGCTGCTGACCTGGTCGCACATCTCGATCGGGACTGTGCTGCTGGCCATTTATCCCCTTGTGATGCTGTTTATTTTCAGTCTGGGCATCGGGCTGATTTTGTCCACGCTCTATGTTTTTGTGCGTGACATCATGCATATCTGGGAGGTCTTTTGCACACTGCTTGTCTACGGCAGCGCCATCTTCTACGACCCGCGCCAGATGGAAAGCTGGATGCAGTACGTCATCAACCTGAACCCCATCTACTGGTACATCACCGCCGTGCGTTCCTGCGTCATGTGGGGCGAGGGGCTGACCCCCAACATGGTGCTGATTCCGTTCCTCTGCGCCGCGCTGAGCCTGGGCCTCGGCATCTGGGTGTTCAAAAAGAATCAGGACAAGTTCGTCCTGTACATGTAAGGGGGCATCGAAATGGCAGAGCAGAAACCCATCATCTCCATCGACCATGTTTCGATGCGCTTCAATCTCTCCAAGGAAAAGCACGAAAGCCTGAAAGAGTACTTCGTCGCGCTGCTGCACGGCGGTGTGCGGTTTGACGAGTTCTTCGCACTGGACGATGTATCGTTTGATATTATGCCAGGCGATTTCTACGGCCTCATCGGCCTGAACGGCAGCGGCAAGTCTACGCTGCTGAAAGTGATTTCCGGCGTCTACAAGCCCAGCGCCGGCAAGGTCACGGTCAACGGTACGATTGCGCCGCTGATCGAATTGGGCGCAGGCTTTGACATGGACCTGACCGCACGGGAAAACATTTATTTAAACGGCACCGTGCTGGGCTACACGCCCAAGTACATTGACTCAAAGTTCGACGACATCGTCGAATTCAGCGAATTGCAGGATTTTCTCGACGTGCCGCTGAAAAACTACTCCTCCGGCATGGTCGCGCGTCTGGCGTTCGCCGTGGCAACGATAACGAAGCCCGACATCCTGATTGCCGACGAGATCCTTTCCGTCGGTGACTTCCTGTTTCAGGAGAAGTGTGAAAAGCGCATGGCCGAGCTGCTGTCCGGCGGCACGACGGTCATTCTGGTCAGCCACTCCATTGACCAGATCGAGCGTATGTGCAACAAGGTAGCCTGGCTCGACCACGGCCATCTGCGCCGCATCGGCGCGACGAAGGAAATTACCGCCGAGTACCGAAGGTTCGAGAGAAAGGACGCCATGCCGGCCAAAGTCACCGAGGAATAAGCTATGTCCGAGAACACGAAACCGAACAACGAGCGCCCTGCCGACCTGGCCGTACAGGACAGCGTCGGCGGCATGGCGCGGCGGCTTTTGAACCCCGCCCACCTGCGGGACCTCGCGGGGCGCAGCGTCAAGACCCTGCGGGAGCAGGGGGCCGAGCAGCTCTGGCGCGATGTGAAATTCCGCGTCGGGCTGGCGATGCACCACGACGACTGGCGGCACCGCGCCGACATTCCGCTGCGCCGGGAGCTGAAGGCCCAGCGCGCCGCGCACCTGCAGGGGCCGAAGATCAGCATCATCGTGCCGCTGTACAACACGCCCGCCAAGCTGTTTGACGAGATGCTGCAAAGCGTCGTCAGGCAGACCTACACAAACTGGGAATTGGTGCTGGTGGACGCATCCGACGCCGACAAGCGGCTGGAGCACCGTCTGCCCAAGGCTGTGCCCGGCACGATTGTGTATGAGCCGATTGAAAACGGCGGCATTGCCCTCAACACGACCCGCGGATTTGCGCTGGCGCACGGCGAGTACATCACGCTGCTGGACCACGACGACGTGCTCTACCCGAACGCGCTGTTCGAGGTTGTGCAGACGATACAAAACACCGGAGCGGATTTTGTCTATAGTGATGAAATCGTTCTCTCCGCCGATTTGAAGGAACTGGGCGGCTACCACTTCAAGCCCGACTTTGCGCCCGACTACCTGCGTGGGGTCAACTTTATCACGCATCTGGCGGTGTTCAGCCGTCCGCTGCTGGACGCGGCGGGCGCGTATGAGTCGAAGGAGTTTGACGGTGCGCAGGACCATGATTTGATCCTGCGCCTGACAGAAAAAGCACAGCGTATCGAGCATATCAAGAAGGTGCTCTACATCTGGCGTGCCGCGGCCGGCTCCACCGCCGCGGGCATGGAGGCCAAGCCCTACGCCGTCGCAGCGGGGGAGCGCGCCATCGACGCGCAGCTCAAGCGTCTCGGTCTGCCGGGCCATGCCATGGCCGTGCCCGACGCGCCCGGCGCATTTCAGGTGCGGTACGAGCTGACCGGCCACCCGAAGATCAGCGTACTGATCCCCAGTAAAGACCACATTGACGACCTGGACCGCTGCCTGACGAGCCTGTACAAAAACGCGGGCTACGACAATTTTGAGGTCATCGTCATCGAGAACAACTCCACCGACCCGGCAACGTTTGCCTATTACGAGACACTGCCCAGCCGCTTTGCCGACTGCCGCGTCGTCTACTACAAGGGCGCGTTCAACTTCTCGGCCATCAACAACTTCGGCGCGACGTTCGCCGAGGGCGAGCACCTGCTGCTGCTAAACAACGACATTGAGGTGTTGTCGTCCGCCTTCCTGCGCGAGCTGCTCAGCTACAGCCAGCGCCCCGACGTGGGTGCGGTGGGTGCCAAGCTCTACTACCCCGACGACACGATCCAGCACGCGGGCGTGCTGATGGGCATCAACGGCAGCGCGGGCCACAGCCACAAGAGCTACCCCCGCACCGCTGTGGGGGACATGTACCGCTTAGTCACGACGCAGAATTATATGGCCGTGACGGGTGCCTGCCTGATGACAAAAACCGCGCTCTACCGTGAATGCTGCGGTCTGGACGAGGAGAAGTTCGCCGTTGCCTACAACGATGTGGATTACTGCCTGAAGCTGTGGCAGAAGGGGCTGCTGAATGTCTACACGCCCCGCGCCGAAGCCTACCACTATGAGAGCAAGAGCCGCGGCCTTGATACCTTAAGCGAGAACGCCAAGCGGTATGAGCGCGAAAAGGCGAATTTCTACGCGAAATATCAGCAGTATATCGACAATTACGACCCCTATTACAACCCCCATTTCAACAACCTGTTTGAGAATTTCGGGTTGAAGTGATGGAAACCGTATTGCCGAAGCGCAAGTCTCACCATTTGCAGGGTTACGATTACAGCCAAAACGGTGCCTATTTTATCACAATATGCACGCACCAACGCAGAATGTTGTTTGGCCCGAACCGGGCTTCCGTAGGGGCGGATTCCATATCCGCCCGCATGGCGGCGCGCGTTTTCCGGGAGATCATCGGCCAATATCCGGCGGTCCATTGCCGTTATTTTGTGGTGATGCCCAATCATTTTCACGCGTTGGTCGAGATTGAACGGGCACGGGCGGATATGGAATCCGCCCCTACGATTATCAGCATCGTGCAGGCGTTCAAACGGTATTCTACCGTCGAGTACATCCGTCTTGTCAAGCGCGGGCAAGCCGCACCGTTCGATAAGCACCTTTGGCAGCGTTCCTTTCACGACCACGTCATCCGCAATGAAACCGATTGCCGCATGATTGCGGAATACATTCAATCCAACCCCCGCCTTTGGCACAAAGACTGCTTTTATGAGGAGCCATCCCATGAGCCTTGAAACGAAACGCATCAAAGAACTGTTCGGCTATGCGCGGACGCTGACGAAAGAACAGGGCGTCGGCGTCATGGCCGGGCGGGCTGTCGGCTTTTTTAAGCGGCGGTTCTTCGGCAAAAAAGCGCGGTATCTGCCGTCAAAGCATACGCTGGAGGCCCAGCGTGCCGACGCAGCCGCCCGCGCCGACGGCTGGCCGACCATCAGCATTCTAACGCCGCTGTACAACACACCGCCGCAGTTTTTGCAGCAATTTTTGGACAGCGTGCAGGCCCAGACCGCGCCGAACTGGCAGCTGGTTCTGGTGGACGCCAGCGACGGCGCCCACCCCGACGTGGGCGAGACCGTCCGCACCCGCGCCGCGCAGGACAACCGCATCGTCTACACCAAAATCGAGAACAAGGGCATTGCCGCCAATACGAACGAGGCCGCGAAGCTCGCAGCGGGTGAGTATCTCGCCCTTGCCGATCATGACGACATGCTCGCGCCTCATGCCGTCTATTGCATGAGCAAAGCGCTGGCCGAGAGCGGCGCGGCGTTTGCCTACAGCGACGAGGCCCTGTTTGAGAAAACGCCCGAGCACCCGCGCGTCGGCCACTTCAAGCCCGACTATGCGCCCGAGTACCTGATGGCTGTCAACTACATCTGCCATCTGGCCGTGTTCAAAAAATCGCTGTTCGACGCCGTCGGCGGTGAGCGCCCGGCCTGCGACGGTGCGCAGGATCACGACTTATTCCTGCGTCTCATCGACGAAATGCAGCGCCGTGACCCCGCAGCCAAGCCGCTGCACATCCCGCAGGTGCTGTATTACTGGCGCGTGCACGCGGCGTCCACCAGCGGCGGCACGGCGGCCAAGCCCTATGTGGAAAAGGCTGCGCAAAAGGCCGTGGCCGACCATCTGGCCGCCACAGGGCGGCAGGGCAGGGTGGAGCCGGGCAAATTCCCGGGCACCTGCCATGTGGTGTGGGACATTCCCGAACCGCAGCCGCTCGTGTCAATTTTGATTCCCAACAAGGACCACACCGACGATTTGGAAAAATGCCTGCACAGCATCTACGCCAAAACGACCTACGAAAATTTCGAGGTCATCGTCATTGAGAACAATTCCACCGACCCGGCCACAGCGGCCTACTACAAAAAACTGCCGGAGCGGTATGACCGCGCGCGGGTCGCGACTTACAAGGGCGGCTTCAACTTCAGCCGCATCAACAATTTTGGCCGCAGGTACGCGGCGGGCAAGTACCTGCTGCTGCTCAACAATGACGTCGAGGTCATCAACGGCGACTGGCTCACCCAGATGGTGGGCGAGTGCAGCCAGCCCGGCGTCGGCCTCTGCGGGGCAATGCTCTACTATCCTGACGACACGATCCAGCACGCCGGCATCATCACGGGGCTGGGCGGCTACGCCGGGCACAGCCACAAGTACCACAAGCGCGGCGGCAGCGGGTATATGTTCCGGCTGGCCACGGTGCAGGATTTCTCCGCCGTGACAGCGGCCTGCCTGCTGGTGCGCACCGCCGTTTACGACGAACTGCACGGCCTGGATGAGGAGTTCACGGTTGCCTACAACGATGTGGACTTCTGCCTGCGTGTGCGCGACGCGGGCTGGCGCATTGTCTGGACGCCCTACGCCGAGCTCTACCACTACGAAAGCAAGTCCCGCGGCTCCGACGAGAACGATCCCGCCAAAAAAGCACGCTTTGACGCCGAGCATGAACGTCTCTACGCCGTGCACGGGCGGGAGAATATTCTGCACGACCCCTATTACAGCCCGTCGCTGTCGCTGGATTATGAGGATTTCCGCGAGAGCGGGGATTTGCGGAATCTGAAATGAGTTGATTGCCTTCCCCCGTGGGGGAAGGTGCCCGAGGCCCCGACCGAGGGCAGATGAGGGGCGGGTTTGCCCTATTGCCCGTCAGTAGGAAATTCCCGGTAAGTTTGCCCCTCATCAGTCAGCGGGCGGGGCCGCTGACAGCTTCCCCCTCTGGGGAAGCCATACTGACAAAAAATGCACGCCGTAAATTTCACGGCGTGCGTTTTTATTATTCTTTTTTATCCGGCGGGAACTCACCCTGCTTTTCGGCTTCCAGGCGGCTCAGGCGGGCTTCGAGCTCGGAGATGCGCTGGTTGACAATATCCGGCAGATCCTGCTGGTCCAGATCGTCCGCCGGGCAGCACTTGATATTGCCGACGCGGACGATCTCCGCGGGTACACCGACGGCAGTGGCGTTGGCGGGCAGGTTCTTCAGCACAACGCTGCCCGCGCCGACGCGGACGTTATCACCGATGTAGACCGGGCCCAGCACCTTCGCGCCCGCGCCGATCAGCACATTGTCGCCCAGCGTCGGATGGCGCTTGCCGGTGTCCTTGCCGGTACCGCCCAGGGTGACGCCGTGGTAGATCGTGCAGTTGTCGCCGATCTCCGTCGTCTCACCAAAGACGATGCCCATACCGTGGTCGATAAAGAGCTTGCGCCCGATCTTGGCGCCGGGGTGGATCTCGATGCCGGTCAGGTGGCGCGCCAGCTGGCTGACAAAACGGGCCAGGAAGAAACACCGGTGGTTGTACAGAAAATGTGCGATCTTGTGCGTGACCAGCACATGAAAGCCGGGGTACAGGATGATGACCTCCGCCACATTGCGCGCGGCGGGGTCCTTATCGCGGATATTTTTTGCATCTTCCCAAAGGCCCATAGTTCGTTCCTCTTCCTATTTACCATACTTATTATAAATATACCACAAAGCCGGACATAGTGCAATGCTGTACGCGCCGCGCGCGGATTTTTGCGGATTTTGTCAAATCCTCCAAAAGTCAGCGCAAAAATCTATAAAATCCTTACTTTTGCAAAAAGCCCGTTTGCATTGACACCGCCGTCCCTGCATGGTACAATAAGTAAAACGTAGGTAAAGTCATAAGAAGGAGTGTGCCGGGATGATGCGTTTTATTTCTGTCTTTAAAAATCACGGCACAGTGTTCTTTCCCGTCGCCGCTTTGTGTATGACTTTTTGACTTTTCCCTTTTTGGGAAAAGTTTTTTTTTGCAAAAATATCCCTGCGGGATGTTTTTGCATGGGGCTTTGTAGGGGCGAGCATTGCTCGCCCGCAGGCCGTTTGCCTCATGCGCGGCTTTCCCGCAGAAGCTCAACCACGCAAAGTTGACGGGCGAACAATGTTCGCTCCTACACTCTCTGCTATGACAAAGTTTCCTATTTTTAAGGAGGTTCCCACCATGCTGATCCGCAACGCAAAGGACAGCGCGGGCAAGGCCATTGAGGTCTGGCTGCGCAACGGAAAAATTGCCGCTGTCGGTCTGGGGCTGCTTGTCCCGGAAGGGGAGGAGGTGCTCGACGCGAAGGGCCGCACGGTCCTGCCCGCCTTCATCGACACCCACTGCCACTGGCGCACCCCCGGCTTTGAGTACAAGGAGGACATCTCCACCGGCTCCGCCGCGGCTGCCGCGGGCGGGTACACCTTCGTCAACCTGATGCCCAACACGAAGCCGGTCTGCTCCAGTGCCGAGATTGCCCACGCCGTCGAGGCCGAGGCCGCCCGCGTCGGCCTGTGCGACGCAAACCAGACCGTCTCCATCACGAAGGATTTCGACGGCAAAACGCTGGATCATCTGCTGACCTTGCCCGAGGACATCAAGTTCATCACCGAGGACGGCAACGGCGTTATGAACAACGCCGTCATGGCCCGCGCGTTCGCGATTGCCACCGAGCGCGGCCTGACCATCATGTCCCACGCCGAGGACCGCGAAATCAGCCCCTGGGACTACCGCCTGGCCGAGAACATCGAGACTGTGCGCAACTGCCATCTGGCCGAGTACTACGGCACCCGACTGCACATGTGCCACGTCTCCACCAGGGAATCCGTCGATGCCGTCCGCATGAGCCGGATGCGCGGTGCGCGGGTCAGCTGCGAGGTCACGCCGCACCACCTGTGGTTTGACGACAGCCGCCTGACCTACCGCGTCAACCCGCCCATCCGCAAGGCGGACGACGTGACCGCGCTGATCGACGCCATCAAGGACGGCACCGTGACCTGCATCGGCACCGACCACGCCCCCCACACCGCCGAGGAGAAGGAGAAGGGCGCTGCCGGTATGGTGGGTCTGGAAACGGCCTTCGGCATCTGCTACACCAAGCTCTGCCGTGAGCAGCGTCTGCCGCTGGAAATGCTCAGCTTCCTGATGAGCGCCGGTCCCGCCGCCGTGCTGGGCCTGGCCGACCGCAAGGGCATGCTGGAGCCGGGCTACGACGCCGACATCGTGCTGGTGGACCTTGACCACATGTACGAGGTTCACGCCGACGAGCTGCACAGCAAGAGCAAGAACTGCCCCTACGACGGCGCACTGCTGTACGGAAAAGTGGTAACCACGATCAAAGGCGGGAAGGTTACGTTCCAGATTGAAGAATAACACCCCTTCACGCACAAAACACCCGTAGGGGCACATTCTATGTGCGCCCGTGCAGGCTGCCGCTGGCACAGTCCCGCGGGCGGATATGGAATCCGCCCCTACGATTCCCAACATTATATAATAGAGCCGCAATTTATATACATCAAACGGAGGAATCAGCATGCTTACCAACATGGACAAGCTCTACGAGAGCGTCGCAGCAAACGGCCCGGTCTGCGTGGGCCTGGACACCGAGATCAGCTACCTGCCCACCACCGACACCGCCAAGACAGCGGGGGAGAATGTCGTCGCGTTCAACCGTGCGCTGATCGACGCCACCAAGGGCGTCGCGGGCTGCTACAAGGTGCAGATCGCCTATTATGAGTCCCTGGGCCTGGACGGCATGCGCGCCTACGCCGAAACGCTGAAGCTGGCCCGCGCCACCGGCCTGCCCGTCATTGCCGACATCAAGCGCGGCGACATTGCCAAGACCGCCGAAATGTACGCCAAGGCGCACTTTACCGGTGATTTCGAGGCCGACATCATCACGCTGGCCCCCTACATGGGCCTTGACTCCATCAGCCCGTATCTGCCGTACTGCGCCGAGCAGGGCAAGGGCGTGTTCGTGCTCTGCCGCACCTCCAACCCCGGCGCGAAGGACTTTGAGTACAAAAAGCTCGACGATGGCCGCCATGTGTACGATCTCGTCGGCGACAGCCTGACCGCCCTTGGCAAGGACTACATGGGCGAGCACGGCTATTCCAGCATCGGCCTGGTCATCGGCGGCACCCACACCGAGGAGGCCACCGCCATCCGCGCGGCCTACAAGGACACCTTCTTCCTGATCCCCGGCTACGGCGCACAGGGCGGCAAGGCGGCGGACATCGCGCAGTACCTGACCAAGGGCAACGGCGGCGTTGTCAACTCCAGCCGCGGCATCCTGCTGGCTTACAAGAAGCAGCCCGGCGTTGCCTTTGACGAGGCTGCCTACAACGAGTGCGTGCGTATGCGGGAGGATATTCAGGGTGAATGCAACAAGCTGTAATCTGACGGTCCTGCGTCAGGAA
>ULWD01007518.1_pt1 | contig 10462 bp, 8 predicted proteins | sample 1960011 | NCBI WGS metagenome assembly ULWD01 (sample SAMEA4835803, study PRJEB28245) | human gut metagenome | biome: gut microbiome; material: fecal sample | place: Denmark | collected 2008 | reverse complement strand
TCCTTTCCGGTCTGATACGACTGCGTATAAGTATATCACAGAAACATCCAGAAAAAAAGAATATCATTTTGTATTGTGGATTGTGTTTGCGATTACTGCCTCATTCATGTATAACACCACTTTACAACTTTTTCATAAAAAATATCGTACAGGACTTTCTGATGTATAATGAAATTCAAAAATGCAGTACAATCATCTCAGATTGTACTGCATTTTTTGAATACAGGTGGCTTTTTCATTTTTTGTTATAACTTATCACCAGTAAACAAGCAACTTAAAGCCACTTTATCCCATTTAATTTTTAAGCAATTATACTATTCGTATGATTACATTCTGTCATGGAATGTTCTAGAAATAACATCCATCTGCTGTTCCTTTGTAAGGTCGATGAACTTAACAGCGTAACCAGATACACGGATTGTGAAGTTAGCATATTCTGGCTTTTCTGGGTGTTCCATAGCATCAAGTAACTTATCCTTACCGAATACGTTAACATTGAGGTGATGAGCGCCCTGATCAAAGTATCCATCCATAACATTAACAAGGTTGTTAATTCTTTCTTCTTCGTTATGTCCTAAAGCGTCTGGGTTCATTGTCTGTGTATTAGAAATACCATCTAATGCCCACTCGTAAGGAAGCTTTGTAAGTGAGTTAAGTGAAGCAAGAAGACCATTCTGCTCTGCACCATAACTTGGGTTAGCACCAGGAGAAAGTGGAGTACCAGCCTTACGTCCGTCAGGCATAGCACCTGTGTACTTACCATATACTACGTTAGAAGTAATTGTAAGGATAGATGTTGTTGGCTCTGAATTTCTGTAAGTATGTCTCTTCTTAATCTTCTCAAGGAATGTCTTAAGTAACCATACAGCGATATCATCAGCTCTGTCATCATCGTTACCATACTTAGGGAAGTCGCCTTCGATTTCGTAATCTACAACGATACCTGTCTCATCACGTACTGTCTTAACCTTTGCATACTTAATAGCTGAAAGTGAATCTACAACGTGTGAGAATCCAGCGATACCAGTAGCAAATGTTCTCTTAACATCTGTATCAATAAGAGCCATCTCAGCAGCTTCATAGTAATACTTATCATGCATATACTGGATAAGGTTAAGTGTATTAACATAAAGATCAGCTAACCAATCCATCATAGCATCGAACTTATCAACAACTTCATCATAATCAAGATATTCTGAAGTAACTGGCTTATAAGCAGGACCAACCTGTTCTCTGTTCTTAACATCTACACCACCATTGATAGCGTAAAGTAAGCACTTAGCAAGGTTTGCTCTAGCTCCGAAGAACTGCATTTCCTTACCTGTCTGTGTAGCAGATACACAGCAGCAGATTGAATAATCATCGCCCCATGTTACCTTCATAACATCATCGTTCTCATACTGGATTGAAGATGTATCAACAGAAATCTTAGCAGCATACTTCTTGAAGCTTTCTGGAAGTCTTGAAGAGTAAAGTACTGTAAGGTTTGGTTCTGGTGAAGGTCCCATGTTCTCAAGTGTATGAAGGAATCTGTAGTCGTTCTTTGTAACCATTGAACGTCCATCGATACCTGTACCACCAACTTCAAGAGTAGCCCATGTAGGATCTCCTGAGAATAATTCGTTGTATGATGTAATTCTTGCGAACTTAACCATTCTACACTTCATAACGAAATGATCAATAAGTTCCTGAGCTTCCTTCTCTGTAAGAGTACCAGCTTCAAGATCTCTCTGAATATAGATATCAAGGAATGTAGATACACGACCTACAGACATAGCAGCACCATTCTGTGTCTTGATAGCTGCAAGATATCCAAAGTATAACCACTGAACAGCTTCCTTAGCGTTAGTAGCTGGCTTGCTGATATCATAACCATAGCTTTCAGCCATCTTCTTCATACCTGCAAGTGCCTTGTACTGATCAGATATTTCTTCTCTTAAACGGATAACGTCATCTGTCATTGTTCCACAACCACAGTTAGCGTGATCCTTCTTCTTCTCTTCCATAAGGAAATCAATACCGTAAAGAGCAACTCTTCTGTAGTCACCTACGATACGTCCACGTCCATAAGTATCTGGAAGACCTGTGATGATGTGGCTGTGACGAGCCTTTCTCATCTCTGGTGTATAAGCATCGAATACACCCTGGTTATGTGTCTTATGATATTCTGTGAAAATCTTATGAAGTTCTGGATCTGGTTCATAACCATAGTTCTTGCATGATTCTTCTGCCATCTTGATACCACCATAAGGCATAAATGCTCTCTTAAGTGGCTTATCTGTCTGAAGACCAACTACCTTTTCAAGCTCCTTCATAGATTCATCTATATATCCAGGACCATAAGCTGTAAGACCAGCAACAACTTTTGTTTCCATATCAAGTACGCCGCCCTTAGCTCTTTCTTCCTTCTGTAACTCCTGAAGTCTTCCCCAAAGCTTGTTAGTAGCTTCTGTAGGTCCTTCAAGGAAACTTTCATCTCCATCATATGGCTTGTAATTGTTCTGAACGAAATCTCTTACATTGATCTCTTCTTTCCAAAGTCTACCTTTGAAACCATTCCACTGATCAAAATTTACCATTATTGGTTCCTCCTTAATAAAATAACTGTTAATTTGTATAATAGTTTGTATATTGTATACAAAACTCTCAAAAAATATAAAGCGAAATGTTAATTTCTTAACTATCTCTCGCAAGGGTATATTAACATCCCTGTCAATTAATTTCAATACATTTTTTAGTTGTTTTTAGTTTTATACAATAAATGCGTATTAATTTAGAAACAATACCCCTAGTATTTTGGATAGTATTTTAAAGCAACTGTTTTATTGGGCTATAAACTCCATAATCTGTTTTTTATCTATATAGCCAATATTGGTTGCTGATACCTGGCCATTCTTAAACAGCAGCATTGTAGGTATTGATGCCACATTATATTTTAATGCAAGACTCATTTGTTTATCTACATCTATCTTACATATCTTTACAGCATCCTGTTCTGCTGCCACCTCTTCAAGCACCGGACCTACCATCTTACATGGTCCGCACCATTCTGCAAAGAAGTCAACAAGCACTGGCTTGTCAGACTTAAGAACCTCCTGTTCAAAGCTTTCTGTTGTTACATATATAATATTGTTCATGATTTCTCTCCTTTCCTGTCTGCCTTTTTTTCTTTATTACTATTGGTTTTATTACTATTTGTTTTATTCACTATTATCTGTTGTTCTTCATTGTTCATTATATTTTCATTTATTGTATTTTTATTTGTTGTATTTTCATTTGTTATATTTTGCTTTTCATACGATACTCCATGCTTTCTTTTTCCATCTGCGCAAGTATTCTTGTTATCGTCCACTGACTGTTAGTCTTTGTCTTCACAGCCTTATAATCCACTTCACTGTTACCTGTCCTCATCTCAAAAAGAAGCTTGTCCATATGTTTATCAGTAACATCGCAGAATATAACAATGCCAGGCTTAGCTTCCGACTTTTCAGGAAGCTCATCACCTGCTTTGTAATCACTGGCACTTACAAAGATATCACCAAGCGTATCCGATAACATATCATCACTAAGTACTATACTTTTAATTCTCATGTTAGCCGCACATTTTATTATATCCTTAACATGCTTAACATTGTATATCACTATCTTTTCCATCTGAATACCTAATTCCTCACTTAACTATTTTATGAGCTTCTTAATCTCATCCAGTTCAGCCGAATGGCTTCTTGATACTGCTCCTGGATTACGCTTAACCATTCTGAATACACTCTTATAGCTTTTCTTATTATCCGTCTTAAGATTAACCTTTTCATTTTCAAGTGTTTCTAACAGCTGATTTGCGTACTTTTCATCCATAAGCTTATTCTTCAGGCCTTCAACTATCGTTTCACTCATCTTCTGCAGCGTTGCAAGCTTAACACCCTTTCTTTCATCCATATTTCTCTCAAATGTAAGTCTTCCCTTTGCTTTACTTACATTATTCATAACTGTTGCCCTGCCCTCTGCAAGTTTTTCCTTCATCTTGTTATAATCATCTTCTGCAAATGCAGTTGCAACCTCGATTCTTTTTGCAATTGTTTTTATCTGCTGGTTACTGCTAGCTATTCTTTCAATAGTTGCTTTAAGATCCATAGCTTCATTGAATGACTGGGTGAAATCAACTGTCATAATAATAGCCACACCAAATGCAATAATATCTGCTATTGTTACTGGAATCATACATACAACGCTCTCTATAGGCCTGTGCACTATTCTGACAAGCAATACAGAAAATATCCCCCATCCTATTGAGGAAAAAAGACATATATGTCCCATAAGATTAAACGGTTTCTTACTATAATCCCAGTATCTGACCCCAAACATACGCTCCATACAGTACCCTGTAACAAACTCAAGTATGGTTGAAGATATCATACCAAACAAAAATATAAGTGGTATAGATTCTCTTACACCTATTGTGCTTACAAGTATCACAATAGCTCCTGAACCATATATAGGCAATGCTGGTCCATGTAAGAATCCTCTATTAACCCATTTGCCAGACTTAGCTGATACATAACAGCTCTCCCATACCCAGCCTATAAAACAATATATAAAAAAGAATAAAAACCACTGTGATACAGTATATGCCTGCATTATATTCCTCTTCTTTCCGAGTATATTAACAGAACCTGCTAATGATACTTCTCTATTATTTATTTCACATTTTATATGAAAATATTCTAACACTTTCTTTATCATGCTGTCAAAAATTCCATGCCATCTTTTACTTTCTTTTAATAAAACGTAATAAAAACCGCGCTATAAAAAGGAGAAAGCCCTGCCATATGTTAATCACATATGACAGAGCCATATACCAGCACTGATATTATTGTAATGTATATAAATATCAACTCAATTCCACATAAGTTCTCTTACTTTGTGCTTACAGGTCTTACTACATATAAGTTCAGTTTCTTCATGCAACACTACGTAATTTGTATGCATTTTTCTTATTTTCATTATATTAACTATCTCTGATTCATTAACATATTCAAAACCGTATTCTTTCAATATATTATATACTTCCCCAATTTTCCCATAAAAACTATCCTGAAAACCATCGGTATGAATAGTTATAATCCTGTTATCGCAACTAATATAATTAATATCCCTGACTCTTATTCTTGCTACTCTTGTACTGTTTCCACATACAAGAATTCCCTCATTTTCTTTAATAAGCAGTTTACATTCTCCCATATGTGCTTTTATTTCTCCTTCGTAATACACGTATACGAAAGCAGGATTACCAACATTAATTATATGTTATGCAATACTTGCTGTAAATCAGCCGTTATGCAATATTTATATCAAAAATCCGTAAGTATCAAAGCTGATAACTTTTGACCCCGCATCAATATAACTAACGCATACATATATACACAAGATATATTGCGTATGAAACAAGCATCGCTGCTCCATGCCATCTTACAAGCTTCTTTTTTGACCATGCAAATGCCCATACTACAACACTCATGATAATAAGTATAATTATATCAATAATATTTTCTGATATGAATATTACAGGACTTATAGCACCTGCTACACCAAGCACAAGAAGTATGTTAAATATATTAGAACCTATAACATTTCCAAGTGCCATATCCACTTCATCCTTCTTTGCTGCAACTATTGATGTTACAAGCTCTGGAAGGCTTGTACCTAGTGCAACAATAGTAAGTCCTATAAGATTCTGGCTGAGTCCCAGACTGGAAGCTATGGTAGAAGCTCCATTTACAACAAAATCACCACCAAATTTTATAGCAACAGCGCCACCTATTATATAGATTAAGCACTGCCATACTGGAAGTATCTTTATCTGTTCATCAGCTTCTTCTGCCTCTTTACTTAATGCTGAATTTCTTGCACTTAATGCTGATTTTATCATCCAGCCAAGATATGCTGCGAATAAAACAAGGAATATTATTCCATCTACCCTGCCAAGAATCATTCCAAGCTTTCCGAATATAACAAGAAGAACAGCGCATATTATTGAAAATGGAAATTCCTTCTTCAATGTATCTACTGATACAGCAAGTGGAACAAACAAAGTACATACACCACACACAACCATAAGATTAAATATGTTAGAGCCTACAACATTACTTACTGCAAGTGCGTTATTGTTGCTAAGTGATGCTGTAACACTTACGGCACACTCTGGCAGACTTGTTCCCATGGCTACTATCGTAAGTCCTATAATCATAGATGGTACTCTTAACCTTTTAGCAACTGATGAGCTTCCATCCACGAAAAAATCTGCTCCTTTTATAAGAAGCACAAACCCTGCAACAAGCAATAATAAAGCTATTAATATTTCTTTCATAAAACCTCTTTCCTTTCATAACTCATATTATATGATACCCATACCATCAAGCAGAATCTTTACACCTATTAGTATAAGTATTATACCACCACATAACCCGGCTTTTGACCTATATTTATCGCCAAATATACTTCCTATTTTTACACCAGCTGCTGAACAGACAAATGTTATACAACCTATGAATGATACAGCTGGGATTATGTTCACTTTAAGAAATGCCAGTGAAACACCAACTGCAAGTGCATCAATGCTTGTTGCAACAGCAAGTAAAAACATATTCTTAACACCCATATCTGCATTAACATTTTCCTCTTCATCAAACGATTCCTTTATCATATTTCCGCCGATGAATAAAAGTAAAATAAAAGCAATCCAGTGCGAATACTTTGTTATCATGTCAGCAAAAAAGCTGCCAAGAAAATAACCTATAAGTGGCATAAGTGCCTGGAAACCACCAAACCACAATCCAGCTATAAGCATATGCTTCACTTTTATTTTTCCAAGTGACAAACCTTTGCATATTGATACAGCAAAAGCATCCATCGAAAGTCCGATAGCCAGGATAAACAATTCAAAAATGCTCATAATAATCTCCATTCTTGCGTGTGAAAAATCTTATTTTTCACACTTTGCTCCTCTTATTGTATTTATCCCTCACAGGCAGACATAATCGTTCATATTACTTTTGCATAGTTACTTACGTAAAAAAGACTCAGGGACAGCAGGAGAAATTCTCTCTTACTGTCCTTGAGTCTCATCATTTAAAGTAATACCGGGTTTATCAATAACCGTGTGATTAAATATTAATCATTATGTCGATATAACTGCATATTATAATGTCAGATGCAAAATACCTTTTAATCCTGACATCATATTATATGCCGATTACTCCCTCAGGGAACTGTTTTTTATATTGTTGATATAATATCATCAATAAGCATTACTTGCAATGTTTTTATTTTAATACAATTCATTATATGTTACTTTTCTTATGCACTCATTGTCTTATAACAAAAACATAAATATTGTATGTGTGATTAATGCTGCTATCCATGCTATACAACATTGCATTATCACTACTCCTGCTGCATACCTTCCACCAAGTTCTCTTTTTATTGATGCAATCGCAGCTATACATGGTGTGTATAACAGACAGAACACAAGAAATGCAAGTACACCTGCTGGTGCTACTGCTTCGATTATCTCTACTGTACTGCCAAAAAGAATAGATATTGTTGATACTACACTTTCCTTCGCCATAACTCCTGTAAGAACTGCTGTCGCTATTCTCCAGTCTCCAAAACCAAGCGGTCTGAATATAGGTGATATCCAGCTTGCAATAGCAGCAAGTATACTATCCTTAGAATCCGTAACAACATTAAGTCTTATATCAAAATTCTGTAAGAACCATATAAGAATTGTTGCAATAAATATTATAGAAAAAGCTTTCTGTAAAAAGTCTTTTGCTTTCTCCCATAGTAACTGCATAACATTCTTGGCACCTGGCATTCTGTAGTTTGGAAGCTCCATAACAAATGGAACTGGTTCACCTTTAAAAAGTGTCTTTTTAAATATAAGTGCCATAATAATTCCTATGACTATTCCTACAAAATACAGGCCTATCATAACAAGTGCCGCTTGCTTCGGAAAAAATGCTGCTGAAAAGAATGCATATATAGGCACTTTAGCTGAACAACTCATAAATGGTGTCAATAATATGGTCATCTTTCTATCGCGGTCAGAAGAAAGTGTACGGCTTGCCATAACACCTGGAACGCTGCAGCCAAAACCAATAAGCATAGGTACAATACTTCTTCCTGACAATCCAAGCTTACGAAGCAGCTTATCCATGATAAATGCTACTCTTGCCATATATCCGCTATCTTCAAGTATTGATAAAAAGAAGAATAATGTAACAATAACAGGCAGGAAACTAAGCACACTTCCCACACCGTTGAATATGCCATCAATAATCAAAGCATGTAATACAGAATTAACATTCAATGCTGTAAGCGCATTATCTACTACTTGTGTAAGGGCAGTTATTCCTATATCTAGTATATCTGATAACCATGCTCCTATAACATTAAAGGTAAGATAAAATACAAGTGCCATAATAGCAACAAAAGCCGGAATACCTGTATATTTACCGGTTAATACCTTATCTATCCTACGGCTTCTTATTCTTTCTTTGCTTTCTTTTGGCTTTACTACTGTATTTCTGCATACATTTTCTATATATTCAAACCTCATATCTGCCATGGCAGATGATCTGTCCATACCACATTCATCTTCCATCTGGAGTATGATATGTTCTATCATCTCCTTCTCATTCTGTTCAAGCTCAAGATGCTTAAATACTATTGCATCTCCCTCAACCACCTTTGATGCTGCGAATCTTTCCGGATAATCTGCTTTTTTTGCATGGTCGCTTATAAGCGCCATGATACCATGTATACATCTATGAATTGCACTGTCATCAGGACAGAAATCCATTATTTCCGGTTTTTCCTGATATTTTGCAACGTGAATAGCATGCTCTACCAGTTCTCCTATACCCTCACCCTTAGCTGCTGATATAGGAATAACTGGAACACCTAACTGTCGCTCAAGCTCATTGATTCTTATTGAACCGCCATTAACTCTTATCTCATCCATCATATTAAGTGCTACAACCATAGGAATATTAAGCTCCATAAGCTGCATTGTAAGATAAAGATTACGCTCTATATTAGTTGCATCAAGTATATTTATAATTCCCTTTGGCTTATCATTAAGAAGAAACTGCCTAGTCACAATCTCCTCACTGCTATAAGGCGACATTGAATATATACCTGGAAGATCCGTAATAAGTGTATCAGGATGTCCCTTTATCACGCCATCCTTTCTATCTACAGTCACACCTGGGAAATTGCCTATATGCTGGTTAGAACCTGTTAAAACATTAAAAAGTGTTGTTTTACCACAGTTCTGGTTTCCTACAAGTGCAAATGTGAGTGTAACATCATCAGGAAGCGGATTCTCTGTTTCCTTATCGTGGAAACGTCCACCCTCACCAAGACCTGGATGCTCTGTTTTTATAAATCTGATATCTGTTTTTTCCTGCTTTTCTTTATCGTGTGCAGTACTTACCTCTATCTGTGCTGCATCAGCAAGTCTTATCGTCAATTCATATCCATGTATTCTTAATTCGACAGGATCACCCATAGGTGCATACTTTATAACCGTAACCTCCGCACCTTGAATAAGTCCCATATCAAGAAAATGCTGTCTGAGTGCAGCTTCACCGCCAACCTTAAGAATCGTGGCAGTCTGACCAGTTTTCATATCCTTAATAGTCATGTATTTAACCTCCGTATATCTTACAGATGCTTCCTGAATTCATTCCATTCTCACTTCTGCACCTGTTCTAAAAAGCATCACCATGTTTTCTTTCAGTGCCTATGTTAACACATAACTAAATGATAATAAATATCAATAATTGCACATTTATATACATTTTACATCTTTTTTTTTGTGTATTTTTTCATTGATTTTTCTGCTCTTCTCCTGATATTAGTCCATCTTCCACTTTCTTATCTGTGATTTCTGTATTGTAGTTATGTCCACGTCCTGACAAGCTTATATGAGTAAGCTTTACGATTCTGTCATACAACATGTTTCTTGTATCGCTAAACAGGCATAGCAAAAGATCGAATGCCATATAAAAAGTAATAAACAAACATACAATAATCCCAGCAACACACGCATAAAATCTCCACTCACCACTGGAAATGTCCGAATTCATCATAAACTGATATATAAAATATGCATATGCAGCAGATGGCATGCTTATTACATATAAGATGATATATCTTATTGCAAGCCTTAATATTCCGGCTCTTTTATAACATTTTTCCTCATGCTCATCTTTTTTATCATATACCTTTACAAGCTTTATATTAACAAGCGCTTTTCCTATCGTTCTTCCCTTACTTATTGAAGCTGCTGCCGTAAACATCACCGCTATATAAGCACCTGTTATAACTGCATACTTAGAATTATAGATAAATGCTGCTATATCCATATTGTTATATAATACATATATAAATACAGGAA
>ULWD01036672.1_pt1 | contig 10501 bp, 6 predicted proteins | sample 1960011 | NCBI WGS metagenome assembly ULWD01 (sample SAMEA4835803, study PRJEB28245) | human gut metagenome | biome: gut microbiome; material: fecal sample | place: Denmark | collected 2008 | reverse complement strand
GGCATCAGCTGCGGTACAACCTCTTCCAGATAAGAAACCGGCCATTTTTCCAGTGCTTCTGCAAGGATCGTATGATTTGTATATGCACATGTTTTTGCCACAATCTGTGCAGCCTCTTCAAAAGCAACTCCTCTTTCCTGCATCAGACGGATCAGTTCCGGAATGACCATGGAAGGATGTGTATCGTTGATCTGGATCACCACATGATCACTTAAGGATCTGATATCATAGCCCTTGTCCGCAAGCTCTTTCAGGATCAGCTGTGCACCGCTGCTTACCATAAAATACTGCTGATAAATACGCAGAAGCTGTCCTGCCTTGTCACTGTCGTCAGGATATAAGAAAAGTGTCAGATTCTTTTTCACATCATTCTTATCAAAAGAAATACCATCTTTGACAAGTGATTCGTCTACTGTATCAATATCAAACAGATGCAGCTTGTTGACACCACTGTCATATCCGGGTACATCTATGTCATATAATGTGGATTCCACAGTAAAGTCCTTAAACTGTACAGGAAAATGTAATTCTGTCTTTGTAAGCCAGCTTTCCTTTTCGATCCACGGATTTTTTTCTTCCCGCTGTTTGTGATCCACAAATTTCTGCCGGAACAATCCATAATGATAATTCAGTCCGATGCCTTCTCCGTTCAGACCGAGTGTAGCAATAGAATCGATAAAGCAGGCTGCCAGTCTGCCAAGTCCGCCGTTTCCAAGCGATGGTTCCGGCTCGATCTCCTCAATCTGGGCAAGTGACTTGCCGTTCTGGGCAAGCAGCTCTTTTATCTCTTCATAAACGCCAAGATTGATCAGATTATTGGATAACAGTTTTCCGATCAGAAATTCTGCGGAAATATAATATACCTTTCTGTCTCCTTCATTTGGCTTCTTCTCGCTGCAAAGCTCTTTTGTCAGTCCGAGCAGTGCGTAATACAGCGCCTTATCATCCGCCCCGGCGATCGTTGTACCCAGACGTTTTTCTATATTTGTCTTTAAATCCATGCGTGCCTCCTCTTTTTCATTTTTGCAGGTTACCTCTGCAGTGTTATTCTTTTCCTGTTATTTCTGCTGTGTTATCTTTCTTTTGTATCTGTTGTTACTTCTGTTTCTTTCTCTTCTTCTGCTTCCTTCCGTACCTTGGGCAGACGTGCACAAATCTCCGTCATTCGTCTGATTTTCCGGATCTTTGCCGCATCAAATGTCTTTTTCGGCAGTCTGTATACCCAGTTACCGCCAAGTGTTGATGGTGTATTGATCCGTGCTTCCTTGCCGAGCCCCAGATAATCCTGCACCGGAATGATACACGTATCTGCCACACTGCGCATGGCAAGTGCGATATAATCCCAGTAGATCTCTTTTTTCGGTGTGTATGCATTATGCAGATAGTCAACTGCCAGCTTTTTATCCTCAGGTGCCAGTTCATCATACCAGCCCATTACAGTATTGTTATCATGTGTGCCCGTATATACCACACAGTTTCTTTCGTAATTGTGCGGCAGATAGTCACTTTCTTCCCTGGAGTCAAAAGCAAATTGCAGCACCTTCATGCCCGGATAGCCGCTTTCCTTCAGCATCCTTCTCACGCTGTCTGTCAGAAAGCCGAGATCTTCTGCAATGATCGGCAGATCGCCAAACTGCTCTCTGACCGCACCAAACAGATCCATTCCCGGACCTTGCTGCCATTTTCCGTTTCTTGCTGTTTTCTCTCCGTAAGGAATTGCATAATATTCATCAAAGCCCCGGAAATGATCGATTCTGACGATATCATACAGCGCAAAGCAATGTGCGATACGCCGCATCCACCATGCATACCCGGTTTTCTTATGATACTCCCAGTCATAGAGCGGATTTCCCCAAAGCTGTCCGTCTGCCGAAAAGCCGTCCGGCGGGCAGCCTGCCACTGCAACCGGCAGATTGTCCTCATCCAGCTGGAACTGCTTTGTATCACTCCATGTATCTGCACTGTCAAATGCCACATAGATTGGAATATCTCCGATGATCTGTATACCCTGCTCATTCGCATACTTCTTCAGGGCATCCCACTGTCTGAAAAACTCATACTGCACAAATTCATAAAAACCAATATCGGTTTTATATTTCTGTCCGGCTTCTTCCAGTGCTTCCGGTCTTCGGTTCCGGATGCCTTCTTCCCACTCGCTCCAGCTTTTGCCGTGGTTGGCATCCTTCAAAGCCATAAAAAGTGCATAATCCGGCAGCCAGCTTTCATTCTTTTTCACAAAGCTGTGATAGTCATCCGTTTCCGTAATACCATTTGTCACAGCCCGCTGGTATGCCATATGCAGGATCCGGTATCTGGTATGAAACATTTTTTCATAATCTATGGTGTTTCCTGTTCCGAAATCTGCTCCTTCACATTCCAGTCTTCCCAAAAGGCCATCCTTGACCAGTGTCTCCAGATCAATAAAATATGGATTTCCGGCAAAAGTGGAGAACGACTGGTACGGCGAATCTCCGTAACCGGTCGGTCCGAGTGGCAGAATCTGCCACAGGGACTGCCCGCATTTTTTTAAGGTATCCACAAATTCATATGCTTCTTTTGAAAAACAACCGATCCCATAATTGGAAGGCAGGGCTGATATCGGTAAAAGCATTCCGCTAAGTCTCATATCGTTATCCTTTCCCAAAAGAGCGCTTAGCCTTTGACTGCACCGTCAGCTACGCCCTTGATAATATATTTCTGTCCGAACAGGTATACAATGATGATCGGAATGACGGTCAGCATGATACTTGCCATCATCGGTCCCATTTCTACCTTTCCGTAGCTGCCTCTGAAATACTGGATCAGCATCGGAATAGTTTTGTATTTCTTAATATCCAGTACAAGTGTCGGCAGAAGGTAATCGTTCCATACCCACATAGCTTCCAGAACACCTACTGAAATCATGGTTGGTTTTAAAATCGGTACAACCACCATGAAGAATGTCTGAAGTGGATTGCAGCCATCGATCATGGCAGCTTCCTCGATCTCGATCGGAATGGATTTTACAAAACCGCAGAACATAAATACCGCAAGTCCCGCACCAAATCCGAGGTAGATCACCCAGATGTTGAACGGTGTGTTCAGTTTCAGCTTATCTGCCGTCTGGGACAGCGTAAACATAACCATCTGGAACGGTACGACCATGGAAAGGACACACATATAATAGATGATTTTTGAAAATACGCCGTTCAGTCTTGTGATACACCACGCACACATGGAGCAGCAGAGCAGAATAGCTGCCACAGAAGTGACTGTGATCAGTGCACTGTAGCCAAGACTCTTTAAAAATCCCTGGGATGTCAGGGAACTTACATAGTTTGAAATACCTGCAAAGGTATCTGCTGTCGGCAGTGTAAATGCAGTACTTGTGCTGATCGCTGTTTCTTTCTTTAAAGAGTTAAACAGGATCATCACGATCGGGTATATCCAGAAAAGGGAGGCCACTGTTAATACTGTGATCCAGATAATATTTGATACTTTTCTTTTCTGTTTCATTACTGCTGCACCTCCTTAGATTTGGTAAGCTTCAGCTGAAGCATGGAAATCGCAATGACTAAAATACAGAATATAACAGCTTTTGCCTGACCGTAGCCCTTGAAGAGCGCGCCTGCACGTGCGTAGAAGGTCTGGTAAATGTTTAGGGCAAGCATTTCTGTGGAATGGTTCGGATCACCACCTGTGAGGGCTAAGTTCTGATCAAACAGCTTGAAGGAGTTTGTCAGCGTCAGGAATACACAGATCGTTACGGATGACATAACCATCGGTAACTTGATCTTCCATAATACATCCCATGCATTTGCTCCATCGATCTCAGCTGCTTCCACAAGATCTGACGGTACATTCTGCAGACCTGCAATGTAGATGATCATCATATATCCGATCTGCTGCCAGCACATCAGAATGATAAGTCCCCAGTAACCGGCTGATGAATTCAGTGCCAGAAGCGGTTTGCTTGCAAGTGACAAAATACAGTTGATGAGGATCTGCCAGATATAACCAAGTACAATACCACCGATCAGGTTCGGCATAAAAAATACGGTACGAAAAATATTGGTTCCTCTCAGTTCCTTTGTCAGCAGAAGTGCCAGACCAAAGGCGATCACATTAATGAGTATAATGGATACGACCGCAAATAAAATTGTAAATTTAAAAGAGTTTAAAAATGAAGCATCCTTCAGGATGACATTATAATTTGCAACTCCAACCCACTTCGCATTATCAACCGTTGTAAATTTACAAAAAGAAAGATATAACCCCTGTGCAAACGGAACAATGAATCCGATGATAAATGCAAGCAGTGTCGGCAGCACAAAAATGGGCGAATAACGTTTCAACGCTTTATGCATAGTACCTACCTCCAAAAAAGGGGCAGGCAGCTTATCCTGCCTGCCCTTTATTCACAATCTCTTATTCCTGAGAAGTTAATTCGTATTCAGTCTTCCATCCGTCTACGAATGCAGATCTGACTGCTTCCCAGTTGTCATCTGTCTGATCAGCTGCATAAGCTGTAAGAGCCTGACCTACGCCGTTTTTCCACTCTTCTGATGGCATTGTAGAGAAGTTCCATGAAACAGGAGTCTTTCCTTCTGCTGTCATTTCCTTATCCTGCTGTACGAACAGGTTCCGAGATTCAACAGCGTTCTTGAAAGGAATTACAAATCCCATATCTTCGCCCATAGCCTTTGTTCCTTCGTCAGAAGTTACACACCAGTTCATGAAATCAAGTGTTGCCTGAATATCTGCTTCATCAGCTTCCTTGTTTACACACCAGTAGTTTTCTGTACCTGTGCAGAGACCCTGGTTTGCTTCATCGCCTACACCGATGTAGATCGGGATCATAGCCAGATCATCATCTGTAAATGTGCCGTCTGCTGTCAGGTTTCCGTATTCCCAGGAACCATTCTGGAAGAATACTGCCTGGCCTGCAAGGAATTCGTTTCTGGAATCATCACCGGTCTTTGCTGCAAGTTCTGCAGGATCGCATGTACTGTTGTTGATGTACAGATTCCAGATATCACGATAGTTGTCAAGGTACGTGCCTTTGATTTCTTTTGTAGTTCCGATTCCGTCTGCCTGATACTCGAAGTAGATTGGAAGGTTTGCAAGGTGTGTCTTAAATCTCCAGTCAGAAGATCCGTCCATACCTGCTGATGTAAATGCAGCAAATCCAAGTTCGTCCTTACGTGCTGTGATATCTTCTGCAACCTTCTTTAAATCTGCGAAAGATTTAATATCATCAATTGTATATCCTGCTTTTTCCAGTAATGTTTTGTTTGTGATCAGTCCGTAAGACTCGATAACGTATGCGATACCTGCTACAGCATCTCCATCCTTCAGTGCGAAATCTTCGTTTGTCAGCTCACCGTAGATTGCTGAATCTTTTAAATCATAGCAATAATCTTTCCAGTTTGCAAGACCTACAGGACCGTTTACCTGGAACATAGTAGGAGCACCGCTCTTACCCATTTCACTCATCAGAGTTGTTTCATATTCGCCGGATGCTGCTGTAACAACTGTTACATCTACGCCTGTCTCTTCCGTATATTTTGCAGCCAGCTCCTGCCACTGTGGATCCTGCTCCGGTTTGAAGTTCAGGTAGTAAACAGAACCGCCTTCTGCGTTTGCTGTTTTGTCATCTGTGGAAGCATCTGTTGCTTCTGCATCTGTTGCTTCTGCATCTGTTGCTTCTGCATCTGTTTTTGCATTTGTGTCTGCATCTGCAGCTCCTTCATTGCTGCTGCCGCAACCTGTCAGCATGGATGCTGTCATGGTCACTGCAAGTCCGAGTGCCAGTAATTTTTTTACATTTTTCATAAGCTCATCTCTCCTTTTCTTATCCTTCAGAACTCTGTGTTCTTGTTGATGAACTTATCTTAGCAGAGAAACTCGGGGGAGTATTAGCAATTTAAAAACGTAAACTATCAAAAATCATACATGCCTGTCTATTCTTTTTTATACTTCTTTTTTTATGCTTCTTTTCTCCTGTTTCATACCGTTTTCTATTCTTCCTTCTTCGATTCCATTATACTCTCCGTGAGCATTCTGACAAAATCTGCCTGGGTGATCTTTTTCTGTGCCAGCGCCGGAAGCGCCTCTCCCAACGTGCTCTCCTGCAATACAGAATTCCATTTTACCTGATAATTCGGTACGATCTGCGGCTGACCGCAGTACGCCCGGATATAATCCTGCAAAAGACGTGATGTGTTCTGATCCTGCGAAAACAGATCTTCCTTCAGCTTCTTGTTTTTCTTCGTACGGAATTTCAAAAATTCGACCGCGCCCTGCTTCACCTCATCACTGTAGCTGTCTACTACCGCCCAGCCGAAGGTTTCCGGAGAAGAAATCAGCTTATTACCCGGGAACGGTGAAAATCTGACTTTTTCCCTGAATTCCTCCGGGAGCTGGTCGATCATCCAGTAGCCGTTTGCCAGCATGGCAGATTTTCCGGCAATAAAATTATTGTATGCCACATCAAAATCCGCATTCATGGCATCCTTTGTCGTATATTTATAAAGCTTTTGCAGTGTATCTGCCATATGATAGATGCAATCCTTCTGATAGCTGACCGGATACAGCTCATTCATAAACGCCGCACCTTCCTCACTGTCTGCCATTTCAGCGGTTGCCAGCAGCATGGCGGACCAGCCGGTTCCTTCCGTGTGCAGCCCAAGCGGTGTGATTGCCCTTGCCTGCAGCTTCTCGCAGCAATCCCAGAATTCCTCCCACGTCTGCGGAAATTCCTCGATTCCTGCCTGCTCAAACAGCTCTTTGTTCCAGAAAATACCAGAACAGGAAAATGCCGCCGTACTGACCGGCCCCAAATAAACGCTTCCATCTTCCTCACTGCAGCTATCAAGCACAACCGGCTCTATCATCTGTTTCCATTCCTGATCTGCCTCTATATAAGGTGCCAGATCCACAATCCTGTGATCTTCGACCAGCAGGCGGTAATAAGAAGGCAGCATACGCAGATCCGTGATGACCGCCGGCAGCTTATCCGTCACATTCAGTCGTTTCAGATTCTGTCTGTAATCACTCTCCGTTTCCATGATCCATTCCACTGCGATATGGTATTTTCCTTTATAGGTAATATTAAAAGCATCCACCAGCTCCTGCTCACTTTTCTTTCCGCTGGTAGGACTGACTGTCAATATCATGGGAATCTCAACAGCTTCCTCTTCGTTATCCGTCTTCTGTATCTGTTTTTTCCCACATCCGCCAAGCAAAACAGCAGTCAGACATAAGCTCATTAAGATGTACACGCTGCGCCGTACTTTTAATTTTCTTTTCCCGTTCATATGTCTGTCACCTCACACTCTGTCCAATACCAGCCTCGGAATCCTGATCACAAACGTTGTCCCATCCTCTTTCGCGATCACATAAAAGGAAACACGCCCCTCATATGCCAGCCTGAGTCTTGTCAGCACATTCACAAGCCCATAACCGTTCTTTTTGCTTTTGAAACTTTCCTTCATCTCAGCGATCGACATCTGCATCAGACCATTGATCTTCTCACATGCATCCGGCGCAATCGGTGTTCCACTGTTATATGACGTCAGCACCAGTTCCTCCTCTTCCCTCCGGACTGTAATCTCTATCCTGTAATGTGCAGACTGTCCATCAACCCCGTATTTAATAGCATTTTCCCCCAGCGGCTGTAAAACAAGCTTCAGCATCCGTTCCTTGTCCGCATCCACTTCGCAGTGTATCTCATACCGGAACAGATCCGCATTCCTGATCTGCTGGATTTCCATATAGTTTCTCACGTTTTCCAGCTCATCCGCTACTGATACGATTTCTTCTCCTTTGCTTAAGGAAAGCCGCAGATATTTGGAGAGTGCCTGAATCATACGCATGGTCGTCTCTTCCTTATTTATACGCGCCAGCATATAGATCGTATCCAGTGTATTATACAAAAAATGCGGATTCATCTGGTTCAGAAGCATATTGACCTCGACTGTCCGCAATTCTTTTTCCTGCGATTTTACCTCTGCCACAAGCTGCTCGATATTACCCAGCATTTCATTATAAGAATGCCCAATCTGATCCAGCTCTGTTTTGGTATGCAGCTCTTCCATCCGCGTATAATCATTTCCGTGAAATCCTACCATCTTTTTGCTGATCTTCTGAATCGGCCGGGAAAGGATCCGTGAAAAGTATACGCTGAGAATCAGTGCCAATACCATCGTAAACAAAAAAATCAAAAGCATCACGGTCATTATTCTTCCCATCCCCGCATGCAGCACATGACCCGGTACATAAACAGAAACTGTCATCCCGCTTTCCTTCTGCCTGTATGCACACAGCATACCATGTCCTATTTTCCCCCTGCTGATGATCATTCCGTTTCCTTCGGTTGCAAGAATCCGCTCTTTTGCAAGTATCAAAGGTTTCCTTGCCTCATCACTATCGTTATTTTGAAAGCAGACTTCACCGTCCGCATCCATGATCTGCATCAGAATACCTTCTTCTGCCAGATCGCTGTCTCCGGTTACATTCTGAAAAAAAACAGGATCCATTTTCAGAAACAGCATTCCGGGTTCATGCTCATAGTTCATGTTTCGGATATAACGCCCTATAAACAACGCGTCCTTTCCTGTCCCGAACAGTGTATCCTTTGTCCAGAACCACGTCGTTGTCGCATAAGAGCCCTGCAAAAACCTCTCCATGTCACTTTCCCTGAATTTGTGATATGTAAGTTTTGAATAGGATCTTGTATATACATTTTTTTTATTGTCCACATAACAATATTCTGCTACATCATCCAGATTGATAAATGCAAAATACCGGCTCAGCGCACTTCTCTGGGTTCTGCTCATAGCTGCTTTACGCAGACTTTTCTGCACCCCGTCATAAACGATACAGTCCGCTGTCGCCTCATCCGTTTTTTCAAACAAAAGATCCATTGCAGCACCCAGATTTTCACACATGGTATTATAATTATCCATCATTACGGTTTCCTGGTTTTTCTGCACGACCCAGCTGACACCCGCACCACACAATACCATGGCAGATAGCAGAAGACATACTGTATACTTCAGATATCTTATTTGAATACTTGATCTCTTCTCCCTTTTTTTCATGCTTCAAATCCCTTTTTATAGTCGCTTGGCAATATACCGGCGTATTGCTTAAACAAATGTGTAAAGTACGAGGGATTACTGATACCAACCGTTTCGCATATCATACTGATGCTCGCATCCCCCTCTTGCAGCATTTTCTTTGCTTTCTCCATCCGACGCTGTAATAAATACTGCTTAAATGTCATCTGCATGGCGTTTTTAAACACACGTCCGAAATATACCGGATTCAGGAACACATACGATGCAACAGAAACAATTGACAGATTTTCATCCTGTAGATTTTCTTCTATAAAGCCAAGTGCATCTGCCATATATTTTTCGGCAGATTTTCCGTCCTCTTCTGCTGCAATCTCTTTTCTGTCCTGAGTTGCTTCCAGAAGAATTTTATAGCAGACATCAATTGCTCTGGAAGGGCTCAAATTCTGCAGATTCTGGTAGTACCTGCCAAATTTGTCCCGTAGTCTGTCTGTCATACCGTATGTCTCCATCAGCATATCATCTGCATGGATCATCAGATAGTGAATATAGCCGCACTGTTTTTCCTCTTCCGGCGGCAGCTGATATATAAAAGAAACAAATGCATTTTTCAGATCCGCATCCGCATTTTTCCGTATCGCGCTGAGCACAGACGAAATCGCATCCATCATCTCTCTCTGCTTAAAATCCTCCTCCGTCTTCCGGATCGCAAAAATGCCTTCATTGTTTTCACCTGCCTGCATAAGGATCCGGTCTGCTTCCACACAACTTGCCTGCAGTCCTTCTATTCCCTTATAAGGCCTTGAAACAGCCATGGCAAGCGGTCTGTTGATCGCATTTCTTGCCTCTTCCAGCATCTGTCTTGCCTTTTGTACAGCTCCGTTATCCTCTGTATGCAGAATATAAATCAGCACGCCCGATCTTCCTATAAAATGATAGCAGGGATATAACGGCAGCAGTTCCCTTTCCAGAAACTCCGCTAACGCCAGACGGCTGTTTTCAAAATCCGCCGGGGAAGTAATCTGATATACAAGATCGATATCCGCAAACACAGCAATATATTTTTCATTTGGCTGCGGTATTTCCTCCAGCATTTCAAAAATTTCCATCATCTGCTTTTGTAATATCTCCCCGCGGATATATTTCTGCACCATAACCTGCAGAAAATTATTTTCATCCCTTCGCAGGATATTTTCCATTTTATGCAGCTTCTGCGTTTCCCGGATCTTTTTCATGCACTGCTCGTAGGCACCTCTCATGGTTTCCGTCAGCTTATCATCCTCGATTGGCTTTAAAAGATAAGCGTACGCACCCATATCGCAGGCTTTCTGTGCATATTCAAAATCCCTGTAGGCACTGAGCACAATAAACAGGCAGTCAATGCCTCTTTTTGCCATTTCCTCCATGACCATCAGACCACTGATCTGCCGCATCCTGATATC
>ULWD01053583.1_pt1 | contig 10570 bp, 8 predicted proteins | sample 1960011 | NCBI WGS metagenome assembly ULWD01 (sample SAMEA4835803, study PRJEB28245) | human gut metagenome | biome: gut microbiome; material: fecal sample | place: Denmark | collected 2008 | reverse complement strand
CTTTGGAACATGCACTGGAAGAAGTTTGTGATAATCAGGCAAGAGAAATTTCTCAAGGTGATATTACCAAATATAATATTCTGTTTAAACAACATTTAAAATGGTACAGAAGAATTGAACAAAGACTTAAACAGGTTAACTTGCCTCCTGTTTCAGGCGTATAAAATTTAAAACCGCTTATGAAAACATAAGCGGTTTTTTAAGCGTTGTATCGTTTGAAAGATTTTTCAATGTTTTTCGATATCGTATTTTTAACTGTATCATATTCTGTTGTTAATGATGAAATTTCTGTATCAAGATTTTTCATTTTTAAATCTAAAGTTTCTTCTTTAGCATTTAATTTAGCTTTTTCTGTTGTATATTTTGCTTCTGCCTGTGCAATTGCTGTTTCATCGGAAATTTCTTTGATATAGCAATCTGTTGCATAGTTGCCTTGATAATAGTATCCGTCATCTTTCATCTTAGATATAAACAACATTCCGTTTTGAAGCATTTGTTGTAAATAATCATTGTCTGTAATTTTAGCATTTTCAGTCCATCCGTTTTGACAGATTTGATTGAATAATGCATCATAGAATGTTGATTGAGCCAAGTCATCGCTTGATACTGTAGAGCCTGTTTTTATGGTGTATTGGAATAAATAATCATCTGTTGCAAATTTGCTGTTTGAAACGTGACCGTACTCAACTTTGTATTTGTCTGTGCCGTCAGCATCTTTATTTGCGACACCGTCCATGTATTTAACAAAGTAAGTCAAGAATGCTTTAGCTACGTTGTTCAAGTTGATTTTTGTAGCACCCCATTTAGTAGCAAACCAGGATGTTACACCGTTTGAACCGACAATACCAACATAGTTTTCACTCTGACCTTTAATATCATTGACAGCATCACCATGGTGGCAGTCCCAATCTAATTTAATCCAATCAGCTTCAGCATTAGGATCATATCCTGATTCAGCTGATGTTTTTCCGCCTCTTCTAGAGAACATCTTTTTAGTTTCTTCTTCAGCATAAGCAAGAGCTTTTGCAGTATAACCGTCGCCTAAATCAAGAATACTTGCAAGCTGGTCGCTCATTTGTTCGATAAAGCCGCCGCCTCCTGTTATGTATTCAATCATACGGTTCATACTGTCGGTGTTAATTCTGTCACCTTTGTTTGATTCACCTAAGATTTCATATTGAGCTGTTCCGTTTAACAGATTATATAATGTAAGCTGAGAAGTTTGGTCATTAGCATTAACATCGTTAATCTGGAATTGTTCGCCTTGTCCGTCTCCAAGATTTAAGCCGCTGATTGTGATACCTTCAGTAATATTATCATTGATGTAGCTTAATAATGATGTAATATTACCTGTTGTAGTCGTAATAGCTGTTGTTGTTCCGCCGCCTATACCGGCTTCCTGGTTATACGGTAAACCTAAAATTGTGTTAGCTAAAGTGTTTGTAATAACACCTTTAGCTTGTAAACCTAATATAAATGAATTACGCATTGCTTCAGACGGTAATGTACCCAATCCTTCTTGAGGAATACCTGCAGCTCTTGCAGCAGCAGCATACTGGTTGTTCAGTACAACTCTGCCTAATGTGTCTGTGATAGTTGTAGGCATATAATCGTTTAATGTAGAAGGAGTCATTAATATACCGTATGATAACGGAGTAGTAGTATCGCCTGTTCCATAATAGTCATAGATTAATTTTGATTGATCTAAAGAGTTTTGATATTCATTAGAAAGGTCAGCCATTTCTCTTGCCAAAGCGATTTTTTGGTGAGAAAGACGCATAGATTCGAATTCACAGTCAGATTTTCTGCCTGTAATTGTTAATAATCTAGCTTGTCCTGCTGCTAATCCCATTGTTTTTAGACTTTCCTTTCAAAATTTAGTAACATGAATTTCCTTTTCATGTAGTTATACGGATTTTCGGCATACAAACTTTAAAATTATGAAGTTTTTTGTAACAATTGTTTACATATTAAAATTCAAGTGTATTCAAGTCCCTATTAAGTTATGTAAAATTACTACTTTTGTAATACTTTGGATTGAGGAAATTTTTTTGAAAAGTGGTATAATATAAGTAGAAAGGTGAATTAAAATAATTTTGGGATTCCGATGCGGGTTCGGAAGATTAGACGCCAGTAATTTATTTTGTTATATATATTGCAAAATAGTAGAAAGGCAGAAAAGAAAATGAGCAACCTACAATTTCAGAATGATTTGGACCGTTTAACCGAGGTCTTGCCTGACAAAGTCAGAAGGCATATTACTTATGAGAAAATGGAGGATGTAATAGAAATTGTTCTGGATATCGGGCGTACTCCTGAAATCAGACACTCGGGAGGCAAAATTGAGTATTTAGGCAGTGAATTTGTTGATGAAAATGATATTGATTTTATAACGAGCAGAATACAGGAATTTACTTCGGATAATCGTTCAGGAATCCCCGGAACACTCCACAGAATTAGTGCAATCAGAAACAGACAAGGGAAAGTTATCGGTCTGACTTGCAGAATTGGCAGAGTTGTTACGGGGACAATTGCTTGTATAAAAGATATTTGTATGATGAGTAAGAGCATTTTGTTTCTGGGACGTCCCGGTGTAGGTAAGACTACAAAACTTAGAGAGATTTCAAGACTTGTAGCCGATGAACTTGCAAAACGTGTTGTAATTGTTGATACGTCAAATGAAATTGCAGGTGACGGGGATACTCCGCACCCTGCTATAGGGCATGCAAGACGCATGCAGGTTACTCAACCGCAATATCAAAAAGATATTATGATTGAAGCTGTTGAAAACCATACGCCTGAAGTTATTGTTGTTGATGAAATCGGAACGGAAGAAGAAGCTCAAGCTGCAAGAACCATTGCAGAACGTGGAGTTATGCTCATAGCTACTGCGCATGGCAATAGTTTGGAAAACCTTATTAAAAACCCAACATTGTCAGATTTGGTCGGCGGTATTCAGTCGGTTACGCTGGGTGATGATGAAGCTAAAAGAAGGGCTTCGCAAAAAACTGTTCTTGAAAGAGAAAAACAGCCGACATTTGATGTTGTTATAGAAATTTTAGACAGAAATACGCTTGCAGTATACAAAAATACAGCGGAAGCTGTTGATTACATTTTGCGAGGCTGGCCTATCAGACCGGAAATTCGTAAAGTTGATAAGGGTTACGAAAATCAAACTCCTGAGCCGGTTCAGCAAAGAGAAGAACCGGCAATAACTGATATTCCAAAAGAGATTAACAAGCTTGAGCAAAAAATTCAGCCTGAGAGTAATTCCGACAGTTTGAAATTCAGTTTTTCAAGACAAAAATACGTTGAAGAAGTAAAAGGTTATAAGAAAATTTATCTTTATGCTGTTTCAAGGACAATTGTTGAAAAGGTTATTGAACGTTTAAATTTGAATGCTGAAATTACAAGAAATCTTGATGACGCAGATATAGTGATTGCGCACAAAAACTTTATCAAAGGCGGAGCAAAAGTTTTAAGTACGGCAAATGATTACAGACTTCAAATTTTTTACGTTAAAACAAATTCCATGGCGCAAATTCAAAAGGTCTTGAAAGAGGCTCTTGATATAACCGAAACCTCAGAAACTCTTTTCGGGTATTATGATGCAGCAGAAAAAGCTTTAGATGAAGCTAAAGCAGCTATAAATAAAATTCTTGCAGGGGCAAAACATGTTGAACTGACACCTCAAAACCAGCAAATAAGAAAATTGCAGCATGAGCTTGTAGAACAGCATAATTTGGAAAGTAAATCTGTCGGTGAAGGCGAGCAAAGACACCTTCGAATTGTCGGCGGTAAAGATTTTCATAATTAAATAAAAAAATAAGTGAATAAAAAAGAGGAAACTAATCAGTTTCCTCTTTTTGTTTTGCTTATTGTGTAAATTATTTACAACCCAAAGTTCCTTCTTCTTCTTTGCAGTGTTTGAATTCAATTACTGCTTGAGCTGCTGCAAGTCTTGCCTGAGGAACTCTGAACGGTGAACATGAAACATAGTTCAATCCGATTTTGTGGCAGAACTTAACTGATGCAGGATCGCCGCCGTGTTCTCCACAGATTCCACGTTTCAAATGAGGTCTGACTTTCAATGCTTTTTCCAAAGCGATTTTCATTAACTGACCTACGCCTTCCTGATCAAGAGTTGCAAACGGGTTTGATGGAAGAATTTTTTGTTCTACATAGTTTTGTAAGAACTTACCTTCTGCATCATCTCTTGAATAACCGAATGTCATTTGAGTTAAGTCGTTTGTTCCGAATGAGAAGAATTCCGCATATTCAGCGATTTGGTCAGCAGTTAATGCTGCACGAGGAATTTCAATCATTGTACCGAACATATAGTCAACACAAACCTCTTTTTCTTTCATTACATCTTCTGCAACACGTTCTAAAAGACATTGAACTGTTTTAAGTTCGTTTACGTGTCCTACAAGAGGAATCATAATTTCCGGTTTTACGTTTAATCCTTCTTTTTTCAAATCACAAGCTGCAGAGAAGATTGCTCTTACCTGCATTTCGTTGATTTCAGGATAAGTTAAGCCTAAACGGCATCCTCTTAAGCCCATCATAGGGTTAGATTCAGACATTTCTTCTACAAGATTAAGCATTTTTTCATCATCCGCATAATCCTGACCTAAAGCTTTTTTAGTTGCTACTGTTGCAATTAATTCATCTTTATTAGGCAAGAATTCATGAAGCGGTGGATCTAACAATCTTATTGTCATAGGTTTTTCACCCAATGCTTTAAACATTGCGTAGAAATCGCCGTATTGCATAGGTAATAAGTGCTCCAAAGCTTCTTTTCTTGCTTCAGGAGTGCCTGCAATAATCATTTTTTGTACCCAAGGTAATCTGTCAGGATCCATAAACATGTGTTCTGTACGGCAAAGACCTACACCTTCTGCACCGAGTTCTAAAGCTTTTGCAACATCGGCAGGAGTATCAGCGTTTGCTCTTACTCCCAACAATTTTACATCATTTACCCAGGTAAATAATTTCTTAAAGTTATCATCCATTACAGGAGGAACTAAATGAACTGCTCCTTCCATAACTTCGCCTGTACCGCCGTCAAGTGAGATAACATCATCTTTTTTGTAAACGGTACCGTCTGTTGTTGTTATAGTTTCATTTTTTAAATCAATTTTTAAATCTTCAGCACCTGCTACACAAGGTTTACCCATACCTTTAGCAACAACTGCAGCGTGAGATGTCATTCCGCCTCTTAATGTTAAAACACCTTGAGAAGCTATCATTCCATGAATATCATCAGGGCATGTTTCAATACGTACAAGTATAACTTTTTCGCCTTTGCTGCCACGTTCTGCTGCTTCTTCTGTATCGAAAACAATTTTACCGACTGCTGCGCCCGGTGAAGCTGCAAGACCTCTTGCGATTTGTTTTGCCTGCAATTTAGCAGCTGAATCAAAGTCAGGAAGCAATACCTGATACAACTGGTTAGGGTCAACAAGTTCTATTGCTCTTTCTTTACTGATAATACCTTCTTCTGCCATTTCAACAGCAATTCTTACTGAAGCTTTAGCTGTTCTCTTGCCGTTACGTGTTTGAAGAATATATAATTTACCTTTTTCAATTGTAAATTCCATATCCTGAACATCTTTGTAGCCTTGTTCAAGTTTTTTTGCAATATCAACATATTGTTTATATTGTTCAGGCATTTCTTTTTCCAAATCAGCAATTGGGTTAGGAGTTCTGATACCTGCAACAACGTCTTCACCTTGAGCGTTTGTAAGGTATTCACCATAAAATTTGTTTTCACCTGTTGAAGGGTTTCTTGTAAATGATACGCCTGTTGCGCAATCGTCACCCATATTACCGAATACCATAGTTTGAACGTTTACGGCTGTACCGTAGTTATGGTCAATTTTATAATGATTTCTGTAAGCAACAGCACGAGGAATGTTCCAAGATCTGAATACCGCTTCAATCGCTTCTTGAAGCTGAATATAAGGATCTTGAGGGAAGTCTTTTCCTGTTTCTTTTTTGATTAAGTCTTTATACGGCTGTATAAGAGATTTCCAATCGTCTGCAGATAATTCTGTATCAAGTTTGTAACCTTTTTCTTCTTTAATTTTGTCAATATAATCTTCAAATTTAGTTCTTTCAATATCCCATGCAACAGAACCGAACATAGTTAAAAAACGACGGTATGAATCATAACAAAATCTCGGGTTGTTAGTTAATTTAATCATACCTTCAACAGTTTCGTCATTCATACCTAAGTTAAGGATAGTTTCCATCATACCTGGCATTGAAAGTCTGGCACCTGAACGAACGGAAACTAAAAGAGGATTTTCAGCATCGCCGAATTTTTTTTCAGCCTGTTTTTCAACATCACTAAGATAATATTTAACTTCATCCATTAAACCTTCAGGCATTTTGTTACCATTGTTGATGTAATCCATACAAGTTTCTGTTGTAATGGTTAATCCCGGAGGTACAGGCAGCCCCAAATTGGTCATTTCAGCAAGGTTAGCACCTTTACCGCCTAAAAGGTTGCGCATATCTGCGTTTCCCTCTCTGAATAACCATACTCGTTTTTCAGTCATAATTTTTCTTCTCCTTTAATAATTAAAATAATAACACTTTTGAGAGAATTATATCATGAACATATTATTTTTATACATAGTAATCATACTTGAATAAATAATTTAAAATTGTTATAATAAAGCAGATAATGAAAGGAGCAGCCAGCGTAGCCGCTGGACCCGCAACATCGGGTTATGTATAAACATTATAAAAAAGAAAGGAAGCAATTTATGAGAAAATTTAGTTATGTCGGGGGGGGGGCAACCGTTTAAGCTCCTGTACAGCATTTTTCGAGGGTTGTAAAATTTTAAAAACCTGTTATAATAGTGATATATTACATCACAATTATAACGGAGTTTGTATGAAAAAACAGAGAGCCTTCACTTTAGCCGAGGTTTTGATAACGCTTGGTGTTATCGGTGTAGTTGCAGCATTGACAATTCCAACACTTATTGCAAATCATAGAAATAAAGTTACTGAAACAAAATTGAAGAAATTTTATTCTGTTATGAACCAGGCAATAAAGCTGGCGGAAGTTGAAAACGGTGATGCTGTTAACTGGTTACCTCAAAAAGTCGAATCTAACAGCAGAATATTTGAAAACTGGTATTTGATGTATTTAGATAAGCATATTACCTCTACTTCCAAATATCGTGATACAACAAACACTACCCATTATAATGTAGCATTTAGTGATGGAACAGGATTTAATGCATATTCTCCGTCTTCGGCAGAAGATACTACCCTGGCAAGAGCTTATGTATTCTATTGTTTAGATTTTAAAAACTGCAAAGCAGAGTCATTCGACGGTAAAGATACTTTTTTATTTGTTTTGTGTGCTAACGGTAAATTTGCAGCATCTTCCTGTGCAGTACATAACAAAACAAGAGAAGAACTTTTATGGGGATGCAAAAACTCTAACGCTCATTTAAGGCACAGTTGTGCTGCTTTAATTCAGCATGACGGTTGGGAAATCAAGAAAGATTACCCTTGGAGAAAATAAATTTTTATTTATATTTATTTCTTAAAATAGTCGCAAATTAAAGTTTTTTTGCGTGGAATTATTGCCTTAATACTGTCTAAAAATATTACTTTTTTAGTATTTTCAAGTTCTTTTTTCAGGATTGCTTTTTCTAAAACGACTTTGTTGTATAAATCCGAACACACAGAACTTTTGTCAACGTGCTCTTTCAATTTCGCCAGTTGAATCTCTTTTTCTCTAATGGATTGAATTAGTTCCTTTTTCACGTTATAAAGACCTCTTGAACTGTACTATAACAGAATAATATCAATCGCAATTTTTTAAATCGACTTTTTAGTTGATTTAAGCTTGTACAGGCAATAAATCATACTCATAACCTATTTTTAGAGCTTCAATATTTAATGGTAATAAATGTTTTTTATTAGGCGGAACCACTGCTTGCATAGCTTTTATTACAGATTCGGTTGAAACTAATTTACTTGTTTTAGATAATATTCCTAATGCAAGTATATTAGCCATTTTAATGTTGCCTACATTTTCTGCAAGTTTGGTTATCGGTGCAAATACATAGTTTATATCAGATCTTGATTTAACTTCTTTTGTAAGAGATGAATTAGCTATCATCCAGCCGCCTTTTTTAATTTTAGATAAAAATCTGTCAAATGATGCCTGATTTAATGCAATGACAAAATCTGCATCAGATTTGTTAACAGAGCTGACTTCTTCATCACTCATTACTATTTCGCAATTAACTGTACCGCCACGCATTTCTGCACCATAGCTCGGGTACCAGGTTACGTTTTTGCCGTCAATCATAAAAGCATTTGCAAGTACTTCTCCTGCCAGCAATACACCTTGACCGCCAAATCCTGCTATTATAAAATTCTTTTCCATTTTTAATCCTCTTTAACAGAGAGGCATCAGCCTCTTTTTAACTTATTCTTTATTTACAGTTATATCTTTGAAGATACCAGGTTTAAATACTGACATCATTTCATTACGCACTCTTTCATGAGCTTTTTCCGGTGACATTCTCCAATTTGTAGGGCAAGTTGAGAGAATTTCAACAAAGCCGAAACCAAGTCCATGAATTTGAGCTTCAAATGCTTTTTTAATAGCTTGTTTAGCTTTTCTTATATTTGCAACGGTGTCTAAAGAAACTCTTGCTGCGAATGCTGTACCATCACAAAGAGCAACGTGTTCAGCTATTTTAATAGGATAACCGTAATAATCAGTGTTTCTTCCTGTCGGAGAAGTTGTTGTTACTTGTCCTAACAAAGTTGTAGGTCCGAGCTGACCGCCTGTCATACCGTATGTAGTATTATTTATACAAATAGTGCTTATATTTTCGCCACGCAATGCTGCATGAAGACTTTCTGCCAAGCCGATTGATGCAAAGTCGCCGTCACCCTGATAGGTAAATACGAATTTATCAGGTCTTGCTCTTTTTATTCCGGTTGCTTCTGCTAAAGCTCTGCCATGAGGTGCTTCCAGCGAGTCAACTTCCATGAAATCATATAATGTTACGGAACATCCGATAGAAGCTGTTAGAATTGAATTATCTCTTATACCCAGTTCATCCAATACTTCGGCAACCAATCTTACTGCAACGCCATGATCACATCCCGGACAGAACGAAAATTTTATATCTTCTTTTAAAGATTCGGGTAATTTAAAAACTTGTGTTGCCATTATACCAGCCCTTCTATTTTCTTAACTATATCTTCTACACTCGGCGGAGCTCCAACCGGTTTGTTAAAGAGTTCTACAGGACAGTTTCCGTTAACGGCAAGTCTGACGTCATTAACCATTTGCCCCATATTTACTTCAACGGTGACAATTTTTTTAACTGTTTTAGACAGTTCAGATAATCTTTTTGATGGGAACGGGAATAATGTAACAGGTCTGAAGAAACCAACTTTTATTCCTTTTTCTCTGCAAATTTTCATTGCTGTTTTAACATTTCTTGAAGTACTTCCAAAGCTTGTTAAAAGAATATCTGCATCATCGGTATTAATTTCTTCCCATTCAGTTTCATTTTCTTCAATTTGTCTGTATTTTTCATGTAGTTTTTCTAAAAATACGCATTGATTGTCAGCAAGAGGTGAATATGATCTGATTTTTCTTGCGGCTCTGCCTTTAGCACCTGTTAAAGCCCAGTTGGAATTGTCAATTTCAGGGTACGGATAAGCATGAAATTCAACAGGTTCCATCATTTGTCCCAAAAGTCCGTCAGCAAGCAAAACAGTCGGGTTTCTATATTTGTGCGCAAGATAGAACGCTTTGTATGTTAAATCTACGCATTCCTGAACTGTAGAAGGAGCTAAAACTATAAGTTTATAATCTCCGTTTCCTCCGCCTTTAGTAGCCTGAAAATAATCTCCTTGAGAAGGGAAGATATTGCCTAATCCCGGGCCGCCTCTCATGACACTTACCAATACAATCGGAAGTTCATCTGATGCAGCATAGGACAAACCTTCCTGCATTAATGCAACTGCGCATGATGATGAGGATGTCATTGCTTTTGCGCCTGTTGAGCATGCTCCTATTACCATATTAATAGCTGCAACTTCGCTTTCTGCTGAAACATAACCTCGTTTCAATTCCTGCATTTTACCGCTCATAAATTCTCCGATTTCGCTCTGCGGAGTTATAGGGTAACCGAAATAACATTCGCATCCTGCTATTACTGCTGCATTTGCGATTGCATAGTTCCCCTTTGTTAATACTTTTTTACCTGTCAAACATTCTACCATTTTTTTATCCTTTGCGTAAGTCACAGTTAGACTTGTTTATCTATGTCAGGAACTTCGTTCCCTTTTTTATCCTTTGTAAACTTCTGTAATTGCCAAATCAGGGCATCTTACAGCACACATTGCGCATCCTAAACATTCATTGTCAGGATCTTCAAACACAACTGTATGATTACCGAGACTGTTTGTTTCACTGCTAATCTTTAGCAGTTTTTTAGGGCATTCGCTAATGCACAAATAGCATGCTTTGCATTTATCTTTATCTATTACTACGTGGCTCATTCTCACC
>ULWD01052818.1_pt1 | contig 10581 bp, 10 predicted proteins | sample 1960011 | NCBI WGS metagenome assembly ULWD01 (sample SAMEA4835803, study PRJEB28245) | human gut metagenome | biome: gut microbiome; material: fecal sample | place: Denmark | collected 2008 | reverse complement strand
GGCGGGATGCCCTCATTCCGCCGGGGTGGAATTTTGCCGATTGTGACAAACGCTGCAAATGATTTGTAGGGGACGATGTTCGCATCGTCCCGCGGGCTTTGGCTTTGCAGCAAACGATAAAAAGTGTGATGTGCCCTGCCATTTCCTGTAAGGCGGGGTCACCTGACCACGCCACCATCCCCATATAAAACCCTCAAACGCATGCGCATCGTTCCCAATTTTATAGCCTACCCCCGCCCTCCGCAAAAAATCAGCAAAAACTATTGCAATCTGCATAAAGTGCGGTATACTAAAGCAGTAAAATAATATTTACGCAGAGTAGAAACCCGCGCGTTAGGCAAAGCGGCAATGGCGCCGCTTTGCCGCAGTGCCTGACCAACGGGGAGTTGTGGCAGGACGAAGATGCAGGGCAGGGGAGTGCAATGTACACGCCGCTGCCGGCACGCGGTGCTGGTTTCGCATCCCACTGCTGCATAAAGGTGTGCAACGGCGGGTGTGGTTGCACACCTGCCCTTTACCCTCCCTTGTGCGGCAACACGCACGATGGAGGTATTTTATTATGCAAAAATCCGTTCAAGTCCGTACCCCGCTGTATGCCGCGGCCTATTGGCAGCAGGCCGCCGATGAGTTTAAGAACATCCGCGTTCTGGCTTTTGCCGGTATGGTCACGGCACTGGCCATTATTCTGGAAAGCTTCCCCATCTATCTGCTGGGCCAGAGCCTGAAGATCTATTTCAGCTTTGTGGTGGTTTCGCTGGGGTGCGCCTGTTATGGCCCGCTGGTGGGCATGGGCGTTGGTGCGGTCATTGATACGCTGGGCTTTCTGCTTTCCAGCTAGGGCGAGCCGTATTTCCCCGGCTATCTGATTACGGCCATGTTGTCCGGCCTGATTTACGGCGTTATGCTCTACCAGCGCAAACCCACCATCCTGCGCCTGATCGTGACCCGTCTGCTGATCAATTACGGCAGCAATGTGCTGCTGGGCAGTGTGTGGAAAGCTATGTTGTATGGCAAGGGGTACCTGTATTACCTGAGCACCGGCATGGTCAAAAACACCATCATGATCCCCATTGAAGTTGCCTTGATGTGGCTGGCCCTGAACGCGGCAGAAAAACACGGCCTGGACCGCCGCTACCTTCATCAGCGCTGATGAAGCGCAGATTTTTGTTCAAAAGTCATACTTTGAGACGAAAAGATTGTGCGTTTTGCTGGCAGAACGCAGCCGAAATTTGAAAATTGTTCCGTAATTTACAAACTTTTAACAACGTATTCACAAAGCATTGAAAAATGTCCCCGCCGCGTATACAATAACATATGTGAAAAGAATGTGTCGGATTTCCTGCAAGCATGCAGCAAAACGGCGCATTTTTGGTTTCAGGACCGTGGCTCTGGCTGGCAGCTGCCGCCGGGCCAGACGTAAAAAGAAAAGGAGCACTTACACATGAAAAAATTGTTGGGTATTGTGTTGTCCGCAGCTATGCTGCTCAGCATGGCCGCCTGCGGCAGCACTGCTGCATCCAGCGCTGCATCCAGTGCAGCAGCAGATTCTACCGCTGACGCTGCCACTGCTACCGATGCAGCTGCCAGCGACCTGAAGGTTGGCGTTATCACGATTGGCGACGAGACGGAAGGCTACACTGCTGCGCATATCAACGGCATCAAGGCTGCTGCACAGAAGCTTGGCATGAGCGACAGCCAGATCGTTTGGAAGTACAAGGTTCCCGAAGGTGCTGAGTGCTCTGACGCTGCAGAAGACCTGGTTGGCCAGGGCTGCAACCTTGTTGTTTCCAACTCTTACGGCCACCAGACCTATATCGTAGAAGAAGCTGAAAAGTATCCCGATGTCACTTTTGTTTCCATGACCGGTGATTTTGCTGCCCTGACTGGCCTGGATAACTTCAAGAATGCTTTCACCAATGTTTATGAGAGCCGCTATGTTGCCGGTGTTGTTGCCGGTATGAAGCTGCAGGAACTGGTTGAGTCCGGAACCCTGACCCCGGAGACCCAGCCCAACAGCTTTACCGCTGACGGCAAGGTCAAGATCGGCTATGTCGGTGCTTACAACTATGCTGAGGTTGTTTCCGGCTACACTGCATTCTTTCTGGGCGTGCAGAGCGTTTACCCCAATGTTGCCATGGAAGTTATGTACACCAACTCCTGGTTCGATATCGACAAGGAAGGCGCTGCTGCCGAAGCTCTGATTGCAAACGGCAGCGTGATCATTGGTCAGCATGCTGACTCCACCGGTGCTCCCGCTGCCACCCAGAAGCAGAAGGATGCCGGCAAGATCTGCTACTCTGTCGGTTACAACATCGACATGCTGGAGACCGCTCCCACCGCTGCCCTGACCTCCGCCACCAACGTTTGGGAAGTTTACTATGAATACCTGTTCAAGAGCATGATGGACGGTGAAAACCCGGCTACCAACTGGTCCGAGGGTTACAACGAAGGCGCTGTTGCCATCACTGATCTTGGCCCCGAAGTTGCCGAAGGCACTGCCGAGAAGGTTGCCGAAGTGGAAGCAGCCCTGAAAGATGGCAGCCTGCATGTGTTTGATACCAGCAAGTTCACCGTCAACGGTGAGACTGTTACCACCGCTCCCATCGACCTGACTTTCTATGATTACTCCACCGGCACCCCGGTTGCTGTGTACCAGGGCGATACCGAGGAAGCCATCACCGATGGTTACTTCTCTGAATCCACCCTGCGCAGCGCTCCGTATTTCTCCCTGCGCATTGACGGCATTACCGAGGATGCAGACCCGGTTGCCTGATCCCACAAACTGAACTGACATGGAGGGAAGCTCTGCCTGTTACTGAACAGAGCTTCCCTCTATTGGTGTTTACGGCACCGCATGATGGATTTTTACAGAGAGGAGCATTCCCATGCCGCAGACTGAGTACGCCATCCAGCTGGAACATGTAACCAAAACTTTTGGCCCGGTCATTGCAAACCATGATGTTACCATGAATATCCGCCGCGGGGAGATTTTGTCTCTGCTGGGCGAGAACGGCTCCGGCAAAACAACCCTGATGAATATGATCGCCGGTATCTATTACCCGGACGGCGGGCAGATCATCGTTAATGGCCAGCCGGCAGATATCCGTTCCCCGCGCGATGCCCTTGCCCTTGGCATTGGCATGATTCACCAGCACTTCAAACTGGTGGATGTGTTTACCGCCGTGGAAAACATTGCCCTGAGCATGGACAAAGGCGAAAAATTTGACCTGCGCCGCGTGCGGGACAAAGCCCGTGCGATTTGCGAAAAATACCAGTTTGCGCTGGATCTGGACCAGAAAGTGTACGAGATGAGCGTGAGCCAGAAGCAGACGCTGGAAATCGTAAAGGTGCTGTTCCGTGGTGCAGATATCCTGATTCTGGACGAGCCCACCGCCGTGCTGACCCCGCAGGAAACCGAAAAGCTGTTTGCCGTGATGCGCAACATGAAGGCGGATGGCAAGGCCGTGGTCATCATTACCCACAAGCTGCATGAGGTGCTTTCGGTTTCGGACCGCGTGGCCATTTTGCGCAAGGGCGAATACGTTGGCACGGTGGAAACCGCCACCGCAACGGAATCCAGCCTGACTGAGATGATGGTGGGCCAGAAGGTGGAGCTGAACATCAACCGCACCACGCCGCAGGACCCCACCCGGCGTTTGGCTATCAGCCACCTTTCGGTGCGCAGCCCCGAAGGTACCAACGTGTTGGACGATGTGAGCTTTGATGTGTATGGCGGCGAGATTTTGGGCATTGCCGGTATTTCCGGCAACGGCCAGAAAGAACTGCTGGAAGCCATTGCTGGTTTGCAGCATACCGAATCCGGCTCCGACGTTAAGTTTTTTGCCCCCGGCGAAGAGGACAAGCCGATGGAGCTGCTGGGCAAGAGTCCCAAGGACATCCGCGATGCCGGTGTACACCTGAGCTTTGTGCCGGAGGACCGCCTGGGCATGGGCTTGGTTGGCACCATGGGCATGACGGACAACATGATGCTGAAAAGCTATGGCGAAGGCCGCTCCCCGCTGGTGGACCACCGTGCCCCGCGTGAACTGGCCGAAAAGATCCGCAAGGAGCTTGGCGTGGTTACCCCCGGCCTGAACACCCCCGTTTCCCGCCTGTCCGGCGGCAACGTGCAAAAGGTGCTGGTTGGCCGCGAGCTGGCGGCTTCGCCCATTGTGCTGATGACGGCTTACGCCGTGCGCGGCCTGGACATCAATACATCTTACACCATTTACAACCTGCTGAATGAGCAGAAAGAAAAAGGTGTTGCCGTGATTTATGTCGGCGAGGACTTGGACGTTCTGCTGGAGCTGTGTGACCGCATTCTGGTGCTGTGCGGCGGCAAAGCCAACGGCATGCTGGATGCCCGCACCACCACCAAGGAAGAAGTTGGCCTGCGCATGACCAACCTTGTACAAAAGGAGGGCAAATGATGAGCAAAACTGCAGCTGAACCGCTTGTGCGTATCTCCAAGCGGGAGGGTACCACCTTTGTGCAAAAAGTGCTGGTGCGTGCCATTGCTATCCTGCTGGCACTTGTTGTGGATGCGTTCTTCATCTTTTTTGTTACCGGCCTGAACCCCATCAGCGTGTACGGCGTTATGTGGAACGGCACGTTTATGAACACCACCCGTTTCTCTTGGGCGCTGCGTGATCTTTCCAGCCTGCTGTGCATTGCCATTGCACTGGCTCCCGCCTTTAAAATGCGCTTTTGGAACATCGGCGGCGAAGGCCAGGTGCTGATCGGCGGCCTGGTCGCGGCGCTCATCATGGTGTATTTTGGCAGCAGCCTGCCCGCACCGCTGCTGTTTGCCGCCATGGTCATCGGCAGTGTGCTGGCCGGTGCCATCTGGGCTTTTGTTCCGGCCTGGTTCAAATCCCGCTGGAACACCAATGAAACGCTGTTCACCCTGATGATGAACTACGTTGCCACCAGCATTGTGGCCTGCATGACGAATATCATGCGCGGCCAGGCATCCAGCCTGGGCACCCTGAACAAAGCCACCAAGGCTGGCTGGCTGCCCGTGATCAACGGCCAGCGCTACACCATCAATATTATTGTGGTGCTGGTGCTGACCTTTGCGATGTACGCTTACCTCAAATACTCCAAGCAGGGGTACGAGATCAGCGTTGTGGGCGAGAGTGAAAACACCGCCCGCTATGTCGGCATCAATGTCAGCCGCGTGATGATCCGTACTATGCTGCTGTCCGGTGCCATCTGCGGCCTGTGCGGCTTTTTGGTTGTGGCCGGTAAGGACCAAACGATCTCCACTACCTCGGCAGGCGGCAACGGCTTCACCGCCATTATTGTGGCCTGGCTGGCAAAGTTCAACACCTTCTATATGATGCTGATTTCTTTCCTGTTGATTTTCCTGGACCGCGGCGCTTCGGAAATTGCTTCTGCTTATTCCCTGAACGAATATGCAGCGGATATCATCACCGGCATTATCCTGTTCTTTATCCTGGGCAGCGAATTTTTCATCAACTACCGCCTGGTCTGGCGCGGCCATCATGATGGTAAGGAGGGCAAGTAAGTATGAGCAGTCTGATTGCATGGATCCTGCGTGCCATCCCGTTTGGCACCATCATTATGTACGGCGCTTTGGGCGAGACCCTGACGGAAAAATCTGGCAACCTGAACCTGGGTGTTCCCGGTATCATGTACCTGGGCGGCTTTGCCGGTTTTGCCAGCGCTTATTATTACGAAAAACTCAGCGCCAACCCCAGCGCCTTTGTCTGCGTAATTCTGGCCCTGCTGTGCGCCCTGATCGCATCCGCCCTGGGCGGTCTGATTTACGCCTTCCTGACCATCACCCTGCGTGCAAACCAGAACGTGACCGGCCTTGCGCTGACCACCTTTGGCATGGGTGTGGCAAACTTTTTTGGTGTGTTTATCCTGAACGGTGCCAGCTACACCGCGGCACCGCTGGCTTATAAAGCATTCAGTGCCATGATTCCGGTGCTTTCCGGCTTTGGCGTTGTGGGCAAGGTGCTTTTCTCTTACGGCTTTTTGGCTTATGCGGCCATTGTGCTGGCAGTTGTGCTGCACTGGTTCTTTACCCGCACCCGCGCGGGCCTGAACCTGCGCGCGGTTGGCGAAAACCCCGCTACTGCCGATGCCGCCGGCATTAACGTTACGCTGTATAAATATGTGGCTACCTGCACGGGTGCTGCCATCTGTGGTGTGGGTGGTTTGTATTATGTTCTGGATTATAACCAGGGCATCTGGGCAACCACCGGCCAGATCGAAGCCTTGGGCTGGCTGGCTGTAGCGCTGGTCATCTTTACCACCTGGAAGCCGCTGAACGCCATTTGGGGCGCTTACCTGTTTGGCGTGCTGTACTGGCTGTATCAGTTCCTGCCCAGCCTGCTTGGCATTACCGTTGCCAGCTACATGACCGATCTGATCCAAATGCTGCCCTATGTGGTTACCATTGTGGTGCTAATCGTGGTCAGCCTGCGCAAAAAGAAGGAAAACCAGCCCCCGGAGCATCTGGGCCTTTCCTACTTCCGCGAGGAGCGGTAAAAAATATTTTTGCAGAATTCGCAAAAAATTGCTCATTTTGCATCAAAGCCTCGTTTCCTATTGGAAATGGGGCTTTTTTGTTTTTTGGGGAAGGGCAGGGGGATTGGCGGATTTCGGAGAGTGATATCCGGCATGGCCCATCACACATTTTTAATTTGACTGCGTGGCCGGGGGAGTTCGTTGCGATTGTGGGTGAATCCGGCTCCGGCAAAAGTACCCTGATGAATATTATTGGCGTGCTGGACAAGCCGACCTCTGGCGAGTATACGCTGGACGGGGTGGATATCCATAAAGCAGACGATGACGAACTGGCGGGCATTGAATCCATTGTGCTGTGCGCTATTGGCGGCGTCATCGGTGTGGGGCTGGGCATCGGCCTTGGTTCTGTGCTCAGCCAGGTCATGGGCTATTTGGCCAGACCCAGCGTGGCGGCCATCATCATTGCCGTGGCGTTCAGCATGGCCATCGGCGTGTTCTTTGGCTATTACCCCGCCAAAAAGGCCGCCAAGATGGACCCCATCGACGCCCTGCGGTACGAATAAGGGTACCGTTTGTTATTTGCTTATCAGCGCAAAATTGAACCGCATACAGCAAAAATGCTCCCGTTGCACGGGGGCATTTTTTGTGGTATACTTCTGCCTGAATGATAAAAATGGGGTGCTTTTTGCCCTGGGGTGTATCTGAAAAGTCAAAAGTACAGTCTGTTTCGGCAGTTACAGCCGGATTTTGCGCTTGCAAAATGCGGCATCTTCTTTTCTTTCAGATACACACCTTAGAGCGGAGAGGAAAGAAGGAAGGTCTGACAATGCAGACACAACAAAAACTATTTACTAACCGTATGCTGCTAACACTATTGTGGCCGCTGGTGGTGGAGCAGGCGCTGAACGTGCTGGTGGGCATGTCCGATACCGTGATGGTATCCAGCGTAGGCGAAGCCGCCATTTCCGGTGTTTCGCTGGTGGATATGATCAACTACCTGATCCTGAATATTTTTGCCGCGCTGGCCACTGGCGGCGCGGTTATCACCAGCCAGTTCCTGGGAGCCAAAAAGCCGGGGGAAGCCTCCCGCAGCGCAGGGCAGCTGGTTACTTTAAGCTCTATCCTGGGTACGGCTGTCATGGCGCTCTGCCTGCTGCTGCGCGGGCCCATGCTGCGGCTGTTCTTTGGCAGCATTGCGGACGATGTGTTCCAGGCAGCCATGATCTACTTTACCATCACGGCAATCTCTTACCCGTTTTTGGCGCTGTACAACGCGGGCGCGGCCATCTTCCGCTCCGTCGGCAACAGCGAGGTATCCATGCGGGTATCCGTTATCATGAACATTACCAATATTGTGGGCAATGCGTTCTGCATCTTTGTGCTGCGCATGGGGGTTGCCGGTGTTGCGGTGCCCACGCTGGTTTCCCGCGTGCTGGGCGCTGTCATCATCCTGAAACTGACCACCCGGCATGATAATGTCGCCCGCGTTACCTGGGATGGCGTCAAGCACCTGCAGCCCCAGATGGCAAAGAACATTTTGTATATCGGCATCCCCTCCGCGCTGGAAAACAGCCTGTTCCAGCTGGGGCGCGTGCTGGTCGTCAGTATGATCTCTTTGTTCGGCACGGTGCATATTTCCGCCAATGCGGTGGCCAACAACCTGGACGGCATGGGCTGCATTGTGGGCCAGGCCATCGGCCTTGCCATGATCACTGTGGTGGGGCGCTGTGTGGGCGCCCAACAGCTGGACCAGGCCAGTTACTTTACCAAAAAGCTGCTGCTGTGGGATTACATTGCCCAGGGCGCTACCAATGCCCTGATTTTGATTTTCCTGAACCCGCTGCTCAGCGTGTACACCCTTTCGGATGAAACCCGCCACCTGGCCTGGCTGCTGGTTATGATCCATGCGGGCAGCGCCATCTTCCTGTGGCCAGCGGGCTTTGTTCTGCCCAACGCCCTGCGTGCAGCCAATGATGTGCGCTTTACCATGCTTACTTCCATTCTGTCCATGGGAATCTGGCGTCTGGCGTTCTCTTACATCCTGTGCGTTCAGATGGGTATGGGTGCTGTCGGCGTCTGGATCGCCATGGTGGTGGACTGGGTGTGCCGCGTGACCTGCTTTGTGGTCCGCTTTGTATCTGGTGCGTGGAAGAAAAAATGTGTGGCAAAATAATAGGAGGAACCCCCGATGAAGCTTATCAGTTGGAATGTGAACGGCCTGCGCGCCTGCCTGAAAAAAGGCTTTGAGGATACTTTCAACCAGCTGGATGCGGATGTGTTCTGCATTCAGGAAACCAAAATGCAGCCCGGCCAGGCGGATTTTGCCCCCGAAGGCTATACCGAATACATCAACAGCGCTGAGAAAAAGGGCTATTCCGGCACGCTGATCTATACCCGCGTAAAGCCCCTGAACGCCTGGAACGGCATTGGGGTGGAAGCCCACAGCCACGAAGGCCGTGCCATCACACTGGAATTTGAGGATTACTACCTCGTCAATGTCTATGTACCCAACTCCCAAAACGAGCTGGCCCGCATTGACTACCGCATGCAGTGGGAGGACGACTTGCGCGCCTACCTGAAAGACCTGGACAGCAAAAAGCCGGTGATCCTGTGCGGAGATTTGAACGTGGCCCATGAGGATATTGACCTGAAGAACCCCGGCCCCAACCGCGGTGCTGCGGGCTTTTCAGACCAGGAGCGCGGCAAGCTGAACGAGCTGCTGGCCGCTGGCTTTACCGATAGCTTCCGCTACCTGTACCCTGATGCCACCGGCATGTACAGCTGGTGGAGCATGCGGTTCCGCGCAAGAGAGAGGAACGCAGGCTGGCGCATTGACTATTTCCTGGTATCGGACCGGCTGGCCCCACAGATCAAAAAGGCCGAGATTTTGATGGATGTGCAGGGCAGCGACCATTGCCCGGTGCTGCTGGAACTGTAAAGCTGCAAAACGTCCAAGAAATATTCGGTGTGTCGAAAAAACTGTGCCTTTCTTTTGCAGAGCATGTGGGTATAAAACATGTAGGGGACGATGCTTCGCATCGTCCCGCATGTCGGACCTTGCCATATATTCCATCACATCATTCTCCGCAAGGCATCGGGCGCACAATGCGCCCCCTATGAAGACCTTTTCGACAATCTGAAATTTTCATAATTTTTTCAAAAATATCTGCTCCCGCTGCAAAATGTCGGGAGCATTTTTCGTATTAGTATACAGAAGCGCTTCCAACAAAGAAAGTGCGCCGGCAGATGAATGCGAAAGGAGGTGTGGGGCACTGAACCAAACAGATTTTACCCAGCTGATGCAGCAATACCAAAAACTGGTTTATACCGTTTGTTTGCAGTTTGTCCACAACCCCCACACCGCCGAGGATCTGACCCAGGATACCTTCCTTTCGGCATGGTCGTCCATTGACCGGTGCGAGCCCCAATACCATAAGCAATGGCTGGTGCGTGTGGCGGCCAACAAATGCAAGGACCACCTGAAAAGCTCCTGGGCGCGCAGGGTGGAGGCACAATCCGACGAAACGATGCCGGAACCACGCGGCACACCGCCGCCCGGCAGCGGCCTGCAAAGCGCAGAGCCGGACCCGCAGGATGAATTTATGCGCCAGACCGATGCCGCAGAGCTGGAAACGATGGTGCGCACCCTGCGCGAACCATATGGCCGGGCCGCGGCCATGTATCTGCTGGACGGGCTGCCCGTGGCGGCCATAGCCCAAAAGCTGGGCCGCCCGGCACCCACGGTTCAGAACCAGCTGTTCCGCGCAAAAGCGATCCTGCGCAAACAGATCATGGAAAGGAGGCAGGAATAATGGAACAGGCAATGTTTCCGCAAAACGAAAATAACACCCCATTTGATAACGAAGCCCTGTTTGATGCTGAAGGCCACCTGACGGATGAGGGGCTGCACGCCCTGCAGGGGGGCCGCCTGGATGAACTGGGCAGCCTGGAGGCCGCAGAGCACCTGACCTTCTGTGATTACTGCCTTGCCCGCTATACCGCCCTGATTGAATCGGCCCCCGAAAAGCTGAAACAGCCCATGCGGGACCTGATCCCCCAGGTGCAGGCCCTGATGCGGCT
>ULWD01047636.1_pt1 | contig 10608 bp, 9 predicted proteins | sample 1960011 | NCBI WGS metagenome assembly ULWD01 (sample SAMEA4835803, study PRJEB28245) | human gut metagenome | biome: gut microbiome; material: fecal sample | place: Denmark | collected 2008 | reverse complement strand
GGCCGCCGTCCGCATCCTGCAGCAGCAGGGCTTTGCCGTGGCGGGCGCAGTGGTCCGCCTGACCGACGCCGACGACACCGTGCAGGCCGCAAAGGACGCGGCCAAGGCCCTCGGCATCGAGTGCGTCACCCTGAACGCTTCTGAGCTGGCAAGCCAGCTGGCCGAAGAAGCGCTGCCCAGCGACCTGCGCTTCCCTGCCCTGCTGGCCGCTGCCGACCGGCTGGGCATCCAGTACATCGCCACCGGCCACCATGCGCGGGTGGAGACGGATGCAGACGGCGTGAGCCACCTGCTGCCCGCCGCCGATGCAGCCAGCGACGAGAGCGCCGCTCTGGCCGCTCTGCCGCAGGAGACGCTGGCCCGGCTCATCCTGCCGCTGGGCGATTTCTCTCCCGATGAGCTTTCCGACCTGGCCGAAGAGCTCCAGTTCTGATCCTGCCCGGAAACGCACAAGAGGCCCTGGACCGTTCGGTCCAGGGCCTCTTTCTTTTTGATTTCAGCTGTTCTGGGGGTGGACGATGTCGCGCCAGTCGAGGTCGCCGCGCTCCAGACCATGGATGAGCACCTCTGCGGTGGCGATGTTGGTGGCCAGCGGGATGTTGTGCACATCACACAGGCGCAGCAGCGTCATCTCATTGGGCTCACTGGGCTTTGCATTGATGGGGTCGCGGAAGAACAGGAGCAGATCGACCTCGTTGCAGGCGATGCGGGACGCGATCTGCTGGTCGCCGCCCTGGATGCCCGCCAGGAATCGCTGGACCTGCAGGCCCGTTGCCTCGGCGATCATCTTGCCGGTCGTACCGGTGGCCACCAATTTATGCTGGCTCAAGATCCGGCAGTATGCCGTACAGAACTGAACCATCAGCTCCTTTTTGGAGTCATGCGCGATCAGTGCAATCGTCATCGGTCAACCTCTCCTTTACGTTCCCCATGTGCTGGGCCATTTCCTTGCACATATCATAGTATCATAATTTCTCTCTTTTTACAACAGGTTTTTGGACAAAAGCGCCGATTTTTTCGGGAGTTTCTCCAATTTCCACCGAAATCCGCGCATTATCGTCACGCACCTGCCGTGGCTGCGGCATCCGCCGGAGCCGCAGCTGTGTCGTTCTGCCCGGCATCCTCTGCCTCCCCGGCGGCAGGGTCGGCTGTGCCGTCCGCAGGGGCCTCGGCCGCATCGGCTGCCGTTTCGGGCTGCGCCAGCGACTCTGCTGCCGCCTCGTCCACGGTCAGGGTGCCGTCCTTCATCGCATAGTAGGCGTTGAAGATATCCGCCACCAGTGTGCCGGTACGGGCACCGGCACCACCGTATTCCACCACGATGCCGATGGCGATCTCCGGGTCTTCTGCCGGGCCGTAGGCGATCATGGCGGCGTTGGTGTAGTGCTTATAGGTGCTGCCCGCATAGTAACCCTCGCTGCGCTGGGGGCTGCCGGTCTTGCAGGCGATGGTGTGAGGATAGTTGGCCAATGCCGGGATAGTCTGGGCCACCCCCAGCATCCCTTCCCTGACCAGGTCGAAGGTCTCGCCCTTGTCTTCGACGACATCCATGACCTCCGGCTGGGTTTCTTCCAGCGTCTTGCCGGTGTTGGAGTCGAGGATGGCCTTGACGAAGTGGGTGCGGTAGCGGGTGCCGCGGTTGGCCAGCGTGGCGGCATAGGTCGCCAGCTGGATGGGCGTGACCGCCGTGTTGCCCTGGCCGATGGCAGCCTGCACGTCCAGCGACTCGGTGTAGTTGGAGTCGTTTTTGGTGGTCAGGCGGCCCAGCGCCTCGCTGACCTCCACGCCGGTGCGCTGGCCCAAGCCCAGCTTGTAGGCATAGGCGTCGTAGACATCGCTGGTCAGGCGCCGGCCCACATCGTAGAAGAAGATGTTGCAGCTCCACTTGATGGCGGTCACGACGTCGATGTTGCCGCTGTGGCCATGGCGGGTGCATTTGGGGTGATAGTCCTTATAATAGGTATAGACACCGTTGCACAGCACCGTGGAATACCGGTTGATCAGCCCCGTATCCAGCGCCGCCACCGCCACGCTGGGCTTGTAGGTGGAGCCGGGGGTATACAGGCCCTGCAATGCGCGGTTGAACAGGGGCATGTTCTCATCCTCGCTGTATGCGCTGTAATTGGCGGCGTAAAGGTTCTGGTCAAAGCTGGGGTAATTGGACGCTGCCAGCACACCGCCGGTCTTGACGTCGATGACGACGACCGCACCGGCACTGGCCTGTTTGCTGTCCGCATAGCTGTTCCGGATCCACTCCACGTTCTTTGCCAGCGCCTGATCGACGGCCTTCTGGAACTCGCTGTCGATGGTCAGCTGGACGGTGTGGCCCGGTTCCGGCACAGTGGTCAGGGCCGTGTTCACGATGACGCCGTCCGAGTTGCGGGTGATGGTCTCCACGCCGTCCTTGCCGCGCAGCTCGTCCTCATAGGCAGATTCCAGGCCGGAAATGCCGATGACGTCGTTCATGTTGTAGCCTTTTTCCTTGAGCGGATAGGTCACCTGCCCGTTCTCGTCGGTCACCTTCCACTTTTCGGCCGTGATCTTGCCCACCCGGCCCAGCACATGGGGCAGAACGGTGCCCTGCTCGTAGCTGCGGGCGCTCGTCTCCACGATCTCCACGCCCGGCAGGGTGAGGCTGTTCTCCTTGATGGTGGCCACAGTGGCCTCGCTGACGTTTTCCGCCAGAATGAAGTTGTTGACGTTGGAAAACGCCTGCAGCTGCATCTCGTAGTGGATGCCGCCCAGGATGCGCTGCCAGTAGAAAGAGAAATCGGCAAGGTCATAGTCCTCCGCCAGCTTTTCCATCACATCGTCGGCGGTGGCATACTGCTGCAGGCCGAGGTTTTCCTTCATGGCGGCAAGGGAGCGCTGCTCGGCGGCGTTGTCGCTCTCCGCCGTGTACGCATAGTGCCCAGCGGCATCTGCCTGCCCGATGAGCAGGCTGTCGTTCCAGCTCTCACCGTTCTCGCCCAGCAGGCCGACCAGCTTCTGGAGCAGGGCGTCCAGATCTTCATCGCCCATCAGCAGCTTGTTCAGCACCACGTTGTAGCCCGTCACGCTGGAAGCGATGCGCTCGCCCTTGCTGTCCACGATGTTGCCGCGGGCGGCCGTGACGGTAAATTTATAATCGGTCGTGTTGGTGGCTTGCGCCTTGAAGCTGTCGCCGTTGACCAGCTGCAGAAAGATCAGCCGGAAGCCGTACAGCCCGATGATCACACCTGCGACGGCGATGAGGAGCATCATCCGCCGCGCGGCCGTTTTGCGTTCGTCTTGGTTCATCCGTTCTCCTTTTGGCGCAGCCGGTTCAGACTACGTCGTTGTCGATCTTGAATTCCGCATGGATGCGGCGCACTGCCCCGAACAGCACCAGACAGACCGGGATGGTCAGCGCCGCCGTGGGCAGCACGAACCACAGATACCGCTCCACTGCCCCGCTGTAGCCGGGCATGTAGTAGAAGAACAGCCAGTCCAGCGAGAGCACCAGCAGCACCGCCGCCGTTTCCAGCAGGACAACATTCGCCGCCGAGGTCTTGAAGTAGAGCTGCATAACCGCCGAGAGCAGAAAGCAGAGCAGCAGCAGCTCAAAGGCCAGCAGCCCGGCGGTGCGGCCTGCGGTGTAGTCCCACATCAGGCCGCAGACGGCACCGAAGATGCCCCCCGCGAACTCGCCCTCCTCCACCGCGACGGCCAGCGCCAGCGGCAGCAGCCAGAGGGGCTTTGCCTCCCCCAGCCGGAACAGCCCCGGCAGGGTCTGCAAGACCGTGCACAGCAGCATCAGCAGCGCATAGCAGACCCATTTGGTGATCTGGCTGCGCTTACGCTTGCGGCGTGATTCCATGGCAGGGCCTCCTCAGAAATTGGTAATGATGAATGCGTGGCGCACCGTGCGCGGGTCTGCGCCCGGCTCGATGACCGCGATGGACGATTTGCCGCTGACCTCCGGCACCACTTCCCGGACCACGCCCACCAGCACATCCGCCGGGAAAACGCCGCCCAGCCCCGTGGTGATGACCTGGTCGCTCTTCTGCGTCAGGGTGTTGCGGTTCAGGTTGGTCAGCACACACAGGCCGTCAGCCGCATAGTCCGAGCTGCCGGTGATGATGCCGTTGTCCCGCGTGCGGGAAACGACGCCCGCCGCGTTGAAGTTGGGGTGCAGGATGGTCATGACCTTGCAGCTGGTGGCTTCCACTTCCACCACCACGCCCAGCAGATAGCCCTCGTCGCTGACGACGGTGTCGTTCAGCTCCACGCCGTCCACCGAGCCCTGATCCAGCGTGAAGCCGTAAAAGGCATCCAGCGGGTCACGGCCGATGACGAAGGCTGAGACGCAGCTCATCTCCGGGCGGGTGTTCTGGATGTTGGCCAGCGCCTTGTAGGCTTCGTTCTCCGCCTTGAGCCGGTCGTAGTCCACCATCTGTTTGCGCAGCTCGGCGTTTTCGGCAGTGAGCTGCTCGTTCTCGTCCAGAATGGCCCCGATGTTGGTATAATTCTCCCACAGGGAGGCCACGCGGTCGCCCACCATGGCCGCCGCTTTCTGGAACGGAGCCACGGCCACGCTCAGCAGCTCCTGCGGGGCGGCGGTCAGGCGGTCGTTGGCACCGGCATAGGCCATGATGCCCACCAGGAACACCGCGATGCCGATGAGGATCTTAAATTTCCAGGTTTCGAAAAAATCTTTCAAGGGAACTTCCTCCGGTTGCAAAAAAGCGCGGACAGCCAGAGCCGTCCGCACTCTCTGTTACATATGGGGCCCGTCAGTATCCAGAACGTCATGCAGAACGTCCACATGATCCAGCACGGCACCTGCGCCCTTGGCCACGCAGTCCAGCGGGTCCTCAGCCACATGCACGTCGATGCCGGTCTCGCTCTGGATCAGCTGGTCCAGACCGCGCAGCAGTGCGCCGCCGCCCGTCAGGGTGATGCCGTGGTCGATGATGTCGGCGCTCAGTTCCGGCGGGGTGCGCTCCAGCGTCTCCTTGATGGCGCTGGTGATCTTCACCAGGCACTCCAGCAGAGCCTCGCGCACATCCTCGGAGTGGACGACGATGTTCTTGGGCAGGCCGTCCACCAGATTGCGGCCCTTGATCTCCATGGTCATTTCGGGGTCCAGGGGGTAAGCAGAGCCGATCTCGATCTTGATTTGCTCAGCAGTGCGCTCACCGATGAGCAGGTTGTACTTGCGCTTGATGAACGCGATGATGGCCTGGTCGAACATGTCGCCTGCCATCCGGACGCTGCGGGACGCCACGATGCCGCCCAGCGAGATGACGGCGATCTCAGCCGTGCCGCCGCCGATGTCCACGATCATGCTGCCGGTGGGCTCGCTGATGGGCAGGCCTGCACCGATGGCCGCAGCCATGGGCTCCTCGATGACGGAGACCTGGCGGGCACCAGCCTTCAGGGTCGCCTCACGCACCGCGCGGCGCTCGACTTCCGTCACGCCGGACGGGATGCAGATGACCACGCGGGGGCGGGAGAACATGCTGTTGCCGCAGGCCTTCTTCAGGAAGTTCTCCAGCAGATTGGCCGTGATGTCAAAGTCCGCAATAACGCCGTCCTTCAGGGGGCGGACGGCCACGATGCTGCCGGGGGTGCGGCCGATGACGGCCTTTGCCTCGGTGCCCACGCAGCGGACTTCATCGGTCTTGGTGTCCACCGCCACAACGGACGGCTCGCGCATGATGATGCCCTTTCCCTTCATGTAAACCAGGGTGTTGGCTGTACCCAGATCAATGCCAACGTCTTTTGAAAACAAACTCATAATGAAGCTCTCCTTCGTATTTCCGGTCTATCCAAAACGCAGGGCGGCGCAAACCAGTTCGCCGCCGATCGCAGAATAACACGACTATATTATAGCCGCAAGCAGAAGTTTTCTCAAGCGTTTTTACAGGTTTTTCCGGATTTTTTCATAAATCTCCGCGCCAAGCCGCTTAAAATCGCTCCAGCAGCCGGATGGTGCGGCTGACGGGCAGCCCCATGATGGTGTAATAGTCGCCCTCGATGCGGTCCAGCCAGAGGGCCGCGCGGCCCTGGATGGCATAGGCACCGGCCTTGTCGTAGGGTTCTTCGGTGGCGGCATAGCGCTCGATCTCCGCTTCGGAGATGGGGAAGAACTTCACGCAGCAGGTGTCCACGAAGCTCTCGGTGCGGGTGCCGTCCGAGATGCAGACGCCGGTGTGGACCTCGTGCACCGCACCGGAAAGGGCCCGCAGCATCCGTCTGGCGTCCTCCACGCTGTGGGGCTTGCCGAACACTTCCCCTTTCACGTCCACGACGGTGTCGCAGCCGATGACCACCGCGCCGGGGTGCTGGGCCGAGACTGCCTGGCACTTGCCCCGCGCCAGCATTTCCACCAGCTCAGCAGGGGTGTCGGCGGTCACGGTACTCTCGTCAAAATCGCTGGCGCAGACGGTAAAATCGGTGGTGTACAGGCTCAGCAGCTCTCTGCGCCGGGGGCTGCCGGAGGCCAGGATAAGATGAGACATTCGTTTTGTTCTTTCTGCCCTGAACCGCAGGGCCAATTTTATTTTTTAACATCGCACTTTTTCGTCCAGCAGGGCCAAAATCGGCCTGCCAAGGGCTCCCCTTTTAGGGGAGCTGGCACGCGAAGCGTGACTGAGAGGTTATTTTCCCGTCGAGCCGAAGCCGCCCTCGCCGCGCTGGGTGCCGCCCAGCTCCTCCACCTGTGCAAAGGCTGCGGTGTACACCGGCGCGATGCAGAGCTGCGCCACCCGCTCACCGGGCTGGATGGTGTAGGCCTCGCCGCCCAGATTGACCATGGGCACCTTCAGTTCCCCGCGATAATCGCTGTCCACGACACCGACGCCGTTGGCCATGCACAGGCCGTGCTTGATGGACAGGCCGCTCCGGGCATAGACCAGCGCCACGCAGTGAGCGCCGGGCAGCTCGATGGCAAGGCCGGTAGGCACCAGCACCCGCTGCATGGGGGCCACGGTCAGGGGTTCGTCCAGCACAGCGCACAGGTCGGCTGCGGCCGCGCCCGGCGTCGCGTAGGCGGGCACCTTCGCCCGCGCATCCAATACTTTATAGTTTACCGTGATGGGTTCCATTTTATTCTCCATTTCGCCTGCCCGCTGCCGCAAGGCCCGGCATCTTCTGTTTTGTTCGATCTCATTCAGACAGCTCCGGCTTCACCGGCCTGCCAAGGGCTCCCCTTTTAGGGGAGCTGGCACGCGAAGCGTGACTGAGAGGTTCAATTCGTTCCTTTGAAATACAGCCCGCGGGTGAACTCGCCCTCGAACGGGGCATGCTGGCGGATGCTGTCCAGAATGGCGGCGGCTTCCTCGCGGGTCTCCAGCGTGAAATAGGCCACGCCGTAGTCCACCGTCAGGGCACCGGGCTTGTCGCCCATGTAGATGGGCACCGGATTATAAATAGTACGCACCCCCATGCCGCAGCGCACCGGGAACTTTTTGGCCTTGCGGTCGGTCAGCAGGCCGGTCTTGTCACAATGGGCGCAATCGTGGATATTTTGCAGCGGGCAGGCACGGGTGACCATCAGCGGCATGTGGCCGTAGACGATCACGCCCGTGGGCACCGGCTGGCCGTTCTGCACCGGGGCAATGGACGCAATGTCGCTGTCCTTGACCTCCGGCAGAATGAGGATGGCGTTCAGGCCGTGGTCGGCATAGAACTGAGCCGACAGCTGGTTGGTCACATTCAGGCCGAAACCGCCGGAGAGCGGCAGGCCGCGGCACATCCGCAGGTGGGCGATGTTGCCCGCCTCGTAGCCCGCAAACCCGGCCTCCTGCGTCGCCGCAATGCGGCGGGCGGTGTCCGCTTCCAGCGCGCCGAACATGACGCGGGGCAGTTCGAGGATGGTCTTGCTGCGCCACGCACGGGGGACGCGGTCTGCCTGCGCGATGGGCAGGATGAGCGCTTCGAGGCCGGAGAGTGCCTGTTCCGGCACCTGGTCCCAGCTCTCGAACCGGGCGCGGAGGGTCCGATGGGGCGGCAAAGTGCGCTGCGGCAGCGGAGGCAGCTCCACCTCGTGCACCGGCCAGGGGCGCAGAGTCTCGCGCTTCTGCTGCAGGCCCTCCAGCGCGGTGCGGCGCAGCTCATTGACGGCGCTGCCCGGCACGAACCACGGCCCGCCATCCATCTCCACGTCGATCTTCTCCACCGCGAACGGTGTGCCGCCCGTCTTGGACAGGCTGCGCTGCAAGCTCTCGGTGGGGTCGGTGCGGGCGGGCTGTGGTTCGGCGTCGCCGTAGGCAAAGGCGCGGTTGCCGTCTGCATCGGTGACGGTCAGCTTCTCGCCGCCCTCCTCGATCTCCAGCTTCATCTTCACCGGCACACGGGAGCGCTCCCGGCGGTACAGCTCCCGCAGGGCGGGCAGGGTCTTCCGGGTCAGTTCCGCGTCGGCCTCACTGCGGACGCCAAACATCGTGCCGTCGATCTTGCCGTCCAGATAGCCGGACGTGAAGCCGGACCGACTGAACGCATTCTTCAGCAGGTCGCGGTCATAGGCGCGGCCTTCGCGGCCCGCCAGGCAGGCATTGACCGCCGCCGCCACGTATTCCGGTGTGCGCAGACGGCCCTCGATCTTGGCCGAGGCCACGCCGATGGCCTGCAGCCTGTCCAGCTTGTCGATGACGGAATTGTCCTTCAGGGACAGGTGATGCAGGCGGCCCGGCCTGCCCTCCGGCAGGGGGGTTGCCTCAAACGGCAGGCGGCAGGGGCCTGCACAGGAGCCGCGGTTGCCGCTGCGCCCGCCCAGAAAGGCCGACATGTAGCACTGGCCGCTGACGCACATGCACAGCGCCCCGTGGACGAAGCACTCGGTCTCGATGCCGCAGTTCCGGGTGATGGCTTCCACCTCCGGCAGGCTCAGCTCACGGGCCAGTACCACGCGGGTGAAACCCAGGTCCTTCAGCTCCAGCGCGCCCTGCAAGGTGTGGACGCTCATCTGGGTGGAGCCGTGGCGGGGCAGTTCCGGGGCGATCTCCCCGATGAGCTTTGCCACGGCCAGGTCCTGGCAGATGACGGCATCCGCACCGCTGGCGGCCACTGCCCGCACGGCATCCGCCAGCTGGGCCAGTTCGGTGCCGTAAACGGTGGTGTTCAGCGCCACATGCACCTTGACTCCGCGCACATGGCAGAAGCGGACGGCCTCCTTCAGGCTGTCCGCATCAAAGTTTCCCGCGCTGGTGCGGGCGTTGAAGCCCGAAAACCCCAGATACACGGCGTCCGCACCGCTGAACACAGCGGCATGGAGCATCTCTTCGCTGCCCACCGGGGCAAGGATCTCAATCTTCGACATTCTGTTCCCTCTGTTTTTCCTGTTCCTGCTCGGTCTGCGCGGCCTTTTCGCGGTCCTGTTTTGCCTTCAGGCGGGCCAGCTGCTCCCGCAGGGCTGCATTTTCGCGCCGGAGCGTCTCATTCTCAGCTTTTGCCTTATCCTCCGCGAGCTTCGCATGGGCTGCATCCGCGATATAGCTCTGGATCTGGCTGCGCATGTTCTCGGCGCTGCCGGTGCTCTTTTTGTACTCGTCCAGATAGTCCATGGCGCAGAACACCGCCGCCTTGGTCACCGAAAGATTTTCGTTTCCGTCCAGCAGCTTTGCGATATCCTCGTCCAGCTTTTTGGCCAGAGAGGTGATATACTTTTCCGAATCCGTCGTTGCGATCGCATAGGGCGCGCCCGCAATGTTCACTCGCACTTTATTAACCATCGTATCCTCACTTTGCACGCCGCATGGCCTCTGCACGGCGGGAGCGGTTCCGAGTTTCCCGGTTTTTCGGACGCATTTTCGGGATCTTCGGGCACAAACCCGCCTGCGCCCGAAAACCGGGGCGCGGCTTTTTCGTTCTGAGCGGAATTTCTCTCCGAATTGCCGGGGTGCCGCCGTTCTCCTGCAGCAGCCCCCCGGCCCGCTGTACCCTTATTATAATATAAATGGAGCGCAAGAAAAAGTGCTAAATCTGAATTTTTAGCAGATTTGTCAGAAAGACGGGTCCAAAAATAGCAGTAACGGCAAAAATGGGCTCTTTTCCTTGCATTCATGCGCAGAACTGATTATAATATCATTGTTGTGTGGCAGGGCTGAGGGAAAGAGGAGAGTTTCCCTGCTGCGTTCAAATTCAGAAAAAGCACCCGTGAGTGTGCGGATAGGAGTTCCTTTATGACTACGAAAGAATTTGCAAAAATTCTTCAGGACAAGCTGACCAGTGAGTACGGCGTGGATCTGAGCGTTGCTTCCAACCAGCAGATCTATCGTTCCCTTGCTCTGATCTGCCGCCAGATGATGAGCGAGAACCACAAAAAGTTCCAGTCCAAGGCGATCGGCACCGGCTCCAAGCAGGTTTATTACCTGTGCATGGAGTTTCTGATGGGCCGCAGCCTGAAGATGAGCCTGTTCAATCTGGGCCTGAACGATGTGGCACAGCAGGCTCTGGCCGCTGCTGACATCAGCATCGACGGCATCTTCGAGGAAGAGCCCGATGCCGGTCTGGGCAACGGCGGTCTGGGCCGTCTGGCAGCCTGCTATCTGGACGGCATGGCCACCACCGGCATCTGCGGCACCGGCTACTCCATCCTGTACGAGTACGGCATCTTCAAGCAGAAGATCGTGGACGGCTGGCAGC
>ULWD01016676.1_pt1 | contig 10634 bp, 7 predicted proteins | sample 1960011 | NCBI WGS metagenome assembly ULWD01 (sample SAMEA4835803, study PRJEB28245) | human gut metagenome | biome: gut microbiome; material: fecal sample | place: Denmark | collected 2008 | reverse complement strand
GCACGCTCCATTCGCGGAACAGGTGTTATCTTAGCACCTACCCGCCCTTTTGTCAACACCTTTTTTCACTTTTTTCAAATTATTTTTTCAGAGCCAGATAGAGACAAATCCACCCATTGATGTTATAATAAGAAAACCGTTTCATTTTGGAGGTATTTCCATTGGATTTCCAACATATTGAGGCAACTTTCGGGAAGCTGGAGCACCGTTCGCTCTCGTTTTCGAAAGGTCTTAATATTATAGAAGCGCCGAATGAGTCCGGCAAGTCGACGCTGCTCGCGTTTCTTCGCGTGATGCTCTACGGCTTTCCGCCGCGGGAACGTGGGGCGATGGCAGATAAGAACCGCTACGCTCCCTGGTCGCTCTCGCCGATGCGCGGCACGCTGGCGCTCACATGCCAAAAGGGCGACATCACTTTGCAGCGCGACACCGCGCGCGCGAACAGTCCCATGGGCCGCTTTTCCGCCGTCTACACCGGCAGCGGCGAAGCGGTCGACGGTCTGACCGCCGCTGACTGCGGCGAAACGCTGCTCGGCGTCCCGTGCGAGGTCTACGAGCGCAGCGCGTTCATCCGCCAGAGCAGCCTGACGGTCGACGCGAGCGCCGAGCTTGAGCGCCGCATCGCCGCGCTCATCACCACGGGCGAAGAGGGTCAGTCGTTCAGTGAAGCGTCCGCCGCGCTCAAAAAGCAGCTCAACGCCCGCAAATACAACAAATCCGGCCGCATTCCCGCACTCGAGTCCGAGATTAGCGCGCAGGAGCGCGCGCTCGACGAGCTCTCTCAGCTCACACGCAGCAAGCGCAAGGCCGAGGAGGCCCTCGCCGCGTTCGATGCCGAAGAGGCCTCACTTCGCGAACAGCTCCGCGCACACGATCTCTGCGATGCGCAGGACGCCCGCCGCGCCGCCGCGGAAGCACAGCAGTCCTGGCAGACCGCCGAAGGCAAAGCCGAACGTCTCCGCCGCGCGCTGATCGAGCAGAATGTGCCCGCGCGCGACGCGCTGGAGCAGGGCCGCGCAAGGCTCAACGCGCTCTCTTCCCTCAAGGTTGAGGCCGCGGACGCGCAGAAGCGCTGTGATGACGCCGAAACCGCTCTGTCCGATTTTGACGCAAAGCCCGTCGAGCGTCCGCGCTCACTATTACCTTATATAATAGTAAGTGCCGTGCTATTGCTGCTCTTTATATTTGTTTCCGCATTGCCCAGCCCTGTCGCTCTGGCCGGGTGCATCGTCTCCGGCGCTGCGCTGGCTGCACTTCTTGTCTTAAACTGGAACAACGCACGCAAAGTTCGCGCCGCACATGAGGAAAAGCGCGGCGTCTTAGAGCAAGCCCTGCGCGATGCGCGTTCCGACGCCGCCGCACAGCAAAAGCTGTATGATGCCGCCGCGCGCGAGCTGCTCGTGCTCATCCCCGCAGGCGACATCTCCCGCGTTGGCGCATATCTCGACGCTGCGCTGCAAAAATACGCCGAGCTGGACGCCCTGACGCGCGAGGTGCGCGACCTGTCGCTGCGCTGCGAGCTGCTTTCCGCCCGCGCGCCGAAGGGTGACGTTCCCGACGAGCCAGTTGTGCGCCCCGCACGCTCCCGTGCGGAGCTGCAAACTGCGCTCGACGCGCTCGCACGGTGCCGCCGTGAAGCGCAGAGCACCTTTGACTACACCTCCGGCCGCTGCCGCGCCATCGGCGACGCCGCCGAGCTTGAAGCCGCACTCACGCAGAAGCGCGACGAGCTTGCACAAAAACAAGCGGAATACGACGCCATCGCCCTCGCGATGGAATCGCTGCAAAGCGCGAACACCGCACTGCAAAACCGCTTTTCTCCCGCGCTCAGCCGCCGCGGCGGCGAGCTTTTCTCCCGCCTGACGGGCGGCAAATACGAAAGCGTCCTGCTTGACCGCACGTTTTCCGCGCAGGCGGGCGAAACGGGCGAGAGCGTTTCCCATGACGCACAGCTTTTGAGCCTCGGCACGCTCGACCAGCTGTATCTTGCCGTGCGCCTCGCCATCTGCGAAAGCGTCCTGCCCGCGGACGATCCCCCGCCCATCGTGCTCGACGACGCACTTGTCCGCTTCGACGACGAGCGCTGCCGCGCCGCGCTCGAGCTTTTATTAGAGGAAAGCAAATCCCGTCAAATTCTGCTTTTCACCTGCCAGCACCGCGAGAGCGCGTATCTCTCCGGCCGCGACGGCGTCACATTCCTGTCCCTATAATCCCAAATCGATAAAGGAGAAATTGAATGACCACACTGCAAGCCCTTCCCCTGCCTTCCAACCTCGAAGACCTCTGCGAGCTGTTTTTGCTCTACATCGCGTACAGCACCCTCGGCTGGTGCGGCGAGATGCTCTACTGCTCCATCCCCAAGGGTCACATCTGCGAAAAGAGAGGCTTCCTCAACGGCTTTCTCTGCCCCATTTACGGTCACGGCGCGCTGCTCGTGCTGTATCTTCTGCACGGCGGCTTCCAGAATCCGGTGCTCACGTTCATCTTCGGTGCGATCGTCACGTCGATCCTTGAATACTTCACGAGCTGGATCATGGAAAAGCTCTTCCACATGCGCTGGTGGGACTACTCCCATTATAAATTTCAGATCAATGGCCGTGTGTGCCTTCTGAACTCCACGTGCTTTGGCCTTGCGTGCGTGCTGCTGTGCCACCTTGTCCAGCCCTGGCTGTGGGAGCACATCGTGAATCTCGGCTCTACCATCACCGTGCCGCTCGCGTCCTTCATCTTCGGCATCTATCTGATGGACACCGTGCTCTCCATCCGCAGCGCCATCCAGCTCAGCGCCCAGATGGGCAAGCTGCGCGAGCTGCAATCGGAGCTCAAGGACTATGTCGCCGAAAAGCGTGAGGAGAGCCAGGAGCGCAAGGCCGAGCGCCGTGCCGAGGTACGCGAGCGCGCCCGCATGCTGCGTGACGGCGCGGATATCTTCGAGCGCCGCCTGCTCCACTCCCACCCCGACATCCGCAAGTCGCGTGAAGACCTGCTCGCCGCGATCCGCGCCCGCCTGAACGAGAGCGAGACCGAGGCCAAGAAAGCTGCCGACGAGCTCTTCGGCGATGAGCGCAAGGCGTAATTTGCCAAGCCGCGCGGTTGACTTCCGCGCGCAAACGGTATAAACTAAGCGCGCCGCTGGCCAACCGGCGGCACACCACGCAGCAAAGGAGAATACTGATCTATGAGCGAATGCACCCACAATTGCTCTACCTGCGGCGAGAGCTGCGCTGAGCGTGCAACGCCGCATTCCTTGCGCAAAGCGCCGCACCCCGAAAGCCACATCGGCAAGGTGTTCGGCGTTGTGTCCGGCAAGGGCGGCGTTGGCAAGTCCATGGTCACAAGCCAGCTTGCCGTCACGCTGCACCGCCGCGGTTACAAGGTCGGCGTCATGGATGCCGATATCACCGGTCCCTCCATCCCGCAGGCCTTCGGCGTGCACGACAAGGCCGTCGGCACGCAGACCGCGCTCTACCCCTGCGTCAGCCACAGCGGCATCGAGGTCATGTCCATCAACCTGCTTTTGGAGGATGAGACCGATCCCGTCATCTGGCGCGGCCCCGTCATCGGCGGTGTCGTCCAGCAGTTCTGGACGGATGTTGCCTGGGATGTGGACTATTTGTTCGTCGACATGCCCCCCGGCACGGGCGACGTGCCGCTGAGCGTCTTCCAGTCCATTGCGCTTGACGGCATCATCGTCGTCACCTCCCCGCAGGAGCTTGTCTCCATGGTCGTGGAGAAGGCCGTGAAGATGGCTGAAAAGATGGATGTGCCCATCGTCGGCGTCGTGGAGAACATGAGCTATGTCGCCTGCCCCGACTGCGGCAAAAAGATCTACCTCTTCGGCGAGGGCAAGAGCGAAGAGGCCGCAAAGCGTCACAATCTTCCCCTGCTCGCCCAGATGCCCATCGACCCGAAGCTCGCCGCCCTTGTGGACGCGGGCAAGATCGAAGAGTTCGAGGGCGCGTGGCTGAACGCCGCCGCCGATGCGCTCGAAAAAACGCAGAAACGTGCCGAATAACCAAAAACAAGCGCAAAAAATCGCACCTCAAATGAGGTGCGATTTTTTATGTTCTGTCTTGCGCTTAGTCGTTGGAATAGTTGTCGAAGTAGCCCTGAATGTAGACGATGGGCGTGCCCTTATCGCCGCTGCCGCTCGTCAGGTCGCAGAGCGAGCCGATCAGGTCGGTCAGGCGGCGGGGCGTCGTGCCCTCGGACACCATGTTGCCGACCAAGCTCTCGCTGGTCTTCTCGCGGATGCGCTCTTCGATGGCTTCCTTCAGCGCCTCGCCCCTGAGATCACCGAAGTCATTGTCGGCGAGGTACTTGAGCTTCAGCTCGTTCGGCGTGCCGACAAGGCCCTTGGTGTAGCCGGGGGAGACGACGGGGTCAGCGAGCTCCCAGATCTTGCCGACGGGGTCCTTGAACGCGCCGTCACCGTAGACCATGGCCTCGATGTGCTTGCCGCTGGCCTTGCTGAGGCGTTCGCCCAGCTCCTCGGCGACCGCCATGCAGTCGCGCGGGAAGAGCTTAACGGTCTCCTCGGTCGCCTTGTTGGAGCCGAGCAGTCCGTATTCGGCGTTGTAGCCGCTGCCGTCGACGCTCTTATTGAGCAGATCGTCGAGGCCGAGCACGACCTTCGCACCCGCGACCTTGAGCAGGCGCTTGCTGCGCGCGCGGGTGTGGATGTCGCAGGTGATGACGGTGTCGGTGTAGTCGCACAGCGTCTGCACGCGATTGCCGAAGATGACCTCGACCTCAGCGCCGGCGTCGGTGATGATGCCGGAGTAGAAGTCGATGTAGTCGACGCCCGTGAACGGGTGCACCGCCGCGCCGAATTTCTCGCGGAATTGTTCGAGCGTCAGAACATCGCTGTACGGGTCGACGCCCGCCTCGTCGAGCTTGTCCCAGTCGACAAGGCCGTTGCCCACCTCGTCAGAGGGGTAGGAGAGCAGCAGCACGATCTTCTTGCAGCCCATCGCCATGCCGCGCAGCAGCAGAGAGAAGCGGTTGCGGCTCAGGATTGGGAACGCGACGCCCACGGTGCCGCCGCCGGTCTTTTCGCGCACGTCTTTCGCGATCTGGTCGAGCGTTGCGTAGTTGCCCTGCGCACGCGCCACGACGGACTCCGTCACGGCGACGACATCGCGGTCGCGCGGCTCGATGCCCGCTTCCTTCCACGCTTCCATCACGGAAGCGGCAGCGACCTCAGCAATGTTATCTCCCTCGCGGATAATGGGTGCGCGCACGCCGCGCACGACAGTTCCGATCGTTCTCATCTTGATCTCCTTTTTATTTTATAGTCAGCGCACAAGGCGCTCTTGCAAAGTCATACAGTTTAGTATTATAATCACGGTATAGGGATAAGTAAAGCATCGTTTTTTGATAATAAATATAAATCATCCTTATGGTTTAAGATCAGGAGGGTTTGCCAAATGGTCAAGCTGGAGCTCTACCGCGTCTTCCGCGAGGTCGCCGAGGCCGGGAATATTTCCCTGGCAGCGGAGAACCTCTACCTTTCGCAGTCCGCCGTCAGCCAGAGCGTCAAGCAGCTCGAGCAGCAGCTCGGCACGCGTCTTTTCCTGCGCTCGCCGCGCGGCGTCACGCTCACCGAGGACGGCCGCCTCTTATTTGAATATGTGCGCAGCGCCATGGGTCTTCTCGAGACCGGCGAGAACAAATTGCAGCAGTCGCGCACGCTTCAGGCCGGCACGCTCGTCATCGGCGCGAGCGACACCGTGACGAGCCAGTTTCTCCTGCCGCATCTCGACGCCTTCCACCGCCGCTATCCCAACATCCACATCCGCATCATCAGCGGCCGCAGCTATAAGGTGCTGGGGCTTCTTCGCGCCGGAAGGGTCGATATCGCCTTTGCGAGCGCCCCCGGCGATGCGGACGACTTAGAGCACATCCCCTGCTTTGAAACGCATTCCTGCTTTGTCGCCGCGCCGGACTACCCCTGCGACTTCACCCGCGCCTACACGACCGAGGAGATCGCCGCATTCCCGCTCATTCTTCTTGAAAAGAAGGCCTCCTCGCGCACTTACCTTGAAAAATACTTCCTCCAAAGCGGCGTCAGGCTCACGCCGGAGATCGAGCTCGGCGCGCGCAGCCTTCTTGTCGACCTGGCGAAGATTGGCTTCGGCGTTGCGGGCGTCACGCGCGAATTCGTCCAGGGCGAACTCGCCGCGGGCGAGATCCGCGAGCTTTCCACCGCTTTTTCCATCCCGCCGCGCACCGTCGACCTCTGCATGCTGCGCAACGTTTCGCCCAGCGCCGCAACCGAACGTTTTGCCCGCGATGTGCTTGAAAAATTACAGGGCAAATCCGTTTCCGTTTAAATTCTGCAAGGTTTCCGTCATTTTGCACATCGAATCTGCATAATTTTTGTCATTTTCGCCAAGGCGATTTTCTTGACAAGATTTTTACGGCATGTTACCCTCTTTTTCGCTGCAACGAGCGAAGATACACGGTTTTCAGGATCTTTTTGAAACTGAAAGCGCTGGAAAACTCTGGAGAACTCATTCAGTTGGGTGCCGAAGGGGCAAGGCCTTTGCTAAAATTGTTAAGGCTGAATCTCTCAGGCAAAAGGACAGAGAGCATCGGCACCATGCCGGTTTTTCCGTCCTCACTTTTTCTCTCTATTGTTTTTTAAGCTGTCGATCTTCTGTTGGATCGGCAGCTTTTTATTTTTTACATTTTCGACTTTACAATATAAGGAGAGCATCATGGCTTCATCACTCGAGACCACCCTTTTCCCTATCGTTCAGACCATCAACGAATACCTCAGCAACTACGTTTTGGTCATCCTGCTGCTCGGCATCGGCATCTGGTACACGATCAAAACGCGCTGCGTGCAGGTCCGCTGCTTTAAGGAGGGCTGGAACCGCGTGTTCGGCAACATCACCCTCAACGGCAAGAAGGGCGGCGGCGGAATGAGCTCGTTTCAGGCCCTTGCCACTGCCATCGCCGCCCAGGTCGGCACCGGCATCATCGTCGGCGTCGCGGGCGCGATCCTCACCGGCGGCCCGGGCGCGGTGTTCTGGATGTGGGTCATCTCGTTTTTCGGCATGGCCACGATCTACGCGGAAGCGACGCTCGCGCAGGAGACGCGCATCGTCGAGCTCGACGGCACGATCAAGGGCGGTCCTGTCTACTACATTACGACAGCCTTCAAAGGGAAATTCGGCAAGTTTCTCGCGGGCTTCTTCGCCGTCGCCATCACGCTGGCGCTCGGCTTCATGGGCTGCATGGTGCAGTCCAACTCCATCGGCGCAACGATGGAGACCGCGTTTGGCATCCCGTCCTGGGTCGTCGGCGTCGTGCTGATCGTCATCTGCGCCTTCATCTTCCTCGGCGGCGTGCAGCGCCTTGCGTCCGTGACGGAAAAGGTCGTGCCGCTCATGGCGGCGGTATTCCTCTTCGGCGGCCTCATCGTGCTTGTCGTTCGCATCAAGTACATTCCCGAGACCTTTGCCATGATCTTCCGCTACGCCTTTGAGCCGCAGGCCATCGTCGGCGGCGGCTTCGGCTACGCCATCAAGCTCGCCATCTCCCAGGGCGCGAAGCGCGGCCTCTTTTCCAACGAGGCCGGTATGGGCTCCACGCCCCACGCCCACGCGCTCGCCAACGTCAAAAATCCGCACGAGCAGGGCACGGTCGCCATCATCGGCGTGTTCATCGACATGTTCGTCATCCTGACGCTCAACGCCCTCGTCATCATCTCCACACTTTACGCAGGCGACGGCCCGCTCGCCGGCTGCGGCGCAGCGGCGCTGAGCAGCACCTTCAATAAGACGAACCTTGCCCAGTGCGCGTTCGGCACGGTGTTCGGCTACAAGGCGGGCAGTATGTTCGTCGCGGTGTGCCTGTTCTTCTTTGCGTTCTCCACGATCCTGAGCTGGAACCTGTTCGGCAAGATCAACATGGTCTACCTCTTCGGCAAAAAGAGCGCCAACGTCTACACGCTGCTCGCGCTGATTTTCATCTTCCTCGGCACCACGATGTCCAACGACCTCGTCTGGGAGCTGAGCGACATGCTCAACCAGCTCATGGTCATCCCCAACGCCATCGCCCTGCTCGCCCTGACGAGCCACGTCGTCAAGCATTCCCACACGCCCGACCGCCCGTCCGGCCGGGAAAACGGCTGATATTCCCCAAAAAAGCGCAAAAGAGCGCGGCTTTTGATAAAAGTCGCGCTCTTTTTTCATGCTCCACCCGCATTTTTTAATGTTTTGCGGCGCAATTCCTTTTCGGAATGGTATTCCATTTTCTATTCATTAAAAATATAAAAGTTTATCATCAATTTGCATAATATTTTTGATGAATCTTTGGCGGTTTTGAAGCCGCCGCTTCTCTTGACTTCTTCTTTACGGCATGTTACGCTTTTACTGCTGAAACAAACGAATATCTACCGATGACGCTTTCGGGAGCTCGCAAACCGGAAGCCGAGGAAACTCTGGAGAACTCATTGAATTGAGTGCCGAAGGTGCAAGGCCATGGTGGCCGAATCTCTCAGGCAAAGGGACAGAGAAGCAGGACGTTTTTACGTCGTCGCACCGTTTCTCCTCCCCGCTCAACTGAATGCTACTTCCGGAGTTGCTGATTTTCGTATCGGCAACTTCTTTTGTTTTTAGAGGAGAGAGATAACCATGTTTGAATCCATCGAAAGCACCCTGTATCCCATTGTATGCAACATCAACACCTACCTGAGCAACTACATTCTCGTGTTCCTGCTGCTCGGCGTGGGCCTGTGGTACTCCATCAAGACCCGCTTCGTGCAGCTGCGCTGCTTCAAAGAGGGCTGGAACAGCGTGTTCGGCAACCTGTCGCTGCGCGGCAAGAAGCATGACAGCGGCATGAGCTCGTTCCAGGCGCTCGCCACCGCCATCGCCGCTCAGGTCGGTACGGGCAACATCGTCGGCGCGTCCGGCGCGATCCTGACCGGCGGCCCCGGCGCCATCTTCTGGATGTGGATCATCGCCTTCCTCGGCATGGCCACGATCTACGCGGAAGCGACGCTCGCCCAGGAGACCCGCATCGTCGAAAAGGACGGCAACGTCAAGGGCGGTCCTGTCTACTACATCACGACGGCCTTTAAGGGCGGCTTCGGCAAGTTCCTCGCCGGCTTCTTCGCCGTCGCCATCACGCTGGCACTCGGCTTCTTCGGCTGCATGGTGCAGTCCAACTCCATCGGCTCCACGATGCAGACCGCCTTCGGCGTTCCCTCCTGGATCGTCGGTATCGTCCTCGTCGCGATCTGCGCGTTCATCTTCCTTGGCGGCGTACAGCGCCTCGCCTCCGTCACGGAGAAGGTCGTCCCCATCATGGCGGCTATCTTCCTGCTCGGCGGCCTGATCGTCCTGATCGTCCGCATCAAGTACGTCCCCGCCACCATCGGCATGATCTTCAAGTATGCCTTCCAGCCCCAGGCCATCATCGGCGGCGGCTTCGGCTACGCCATCAAGACCGCGATTTCTCAGGGTGCCAAGCGCGGCCTGTTCTCCAACGAGGCCGGTATGGGCTCCACCCCGCACGCCCACGCCCTCGCGAATGTTGACTGCCCGCACGACCAGGGCGTCGTCGCCATGATCGGCGTGTTCATCGACACCTTCGTCGTCCTGACGCTCAACGCGCTCGTCATCATCTCCACCCTTTACACGGCGGACGGCCCTCTCGCGAGCGGCTATGTCGGTGACATCACCGGCGTGCTCGGCAAGGCTAACCTCGCCCAAACCGCGTTCGGCGTCGTCTTCGGCGAGAGTGCGGGCAACATGTTCGTCGCCGTCTGCCTGTTCTTCTTCGCCTTCTCCACGATCCTGAGCTGGAACCTCTTCGGCAAGATCAACGTCTCCTACCTCTTCGGCAAGAAGAGCACCGTGGTCTACACCGTCCTCGCGCTCGTGTTCATCTTCCTCGGCACGATGATGTCCAACGACCTCGTCTGGGAGCTGAGCGACATGTTCAACAACCTCATGGTCATCCCCAACGCCGTTGCGCTGTTCGCTCTCACCAGCCTTGTTGTCAAGCACGCCGATGACCCGAACCGCATCCCCGGCAAAAAGTGAACCTTTCCATCCTCTGTTAAAATAGGCAAAAGCGCCCCCGATTCGTTCGGGGGCGCTTTTCCTGTCTTCACTTCTATCAAACAGGCCGCCGAATCATTCGATGCGGCGGCCTTGTTCCTCTTTGCCTTTTTATGCTTCCAGCAGCTCCCGGAACGCGAGGCCCAGTCCCCGCGTCACGAGCTCCCGTGGGCTCGCACAATACGCGGTCATTTCCTGCGCCAGAAGCTCTCCCGCGCGGCCGTGGAGCCACACGCCTAGTACCGCGGCCTCCGCCGCGCCCATGCCCTGACACAGGAGCGACGCGATCAGGCCCGTCAGCACGTCCCCGCTCCCGCCCTTTGAGAGCGCCGAGCAGCCGCTCGTGTTGACGAGCATCCGCCCGTCCGGCAGCGCAATGCGCGTCCGGTGCCCCTTGAGCACCAAGATACAGCCGTGCTCGCAGGCAAAGCGGCTCGCAAGCTCTGCCCGTTCGCTCGATGCAATCTCCCGGAGCGTCCGGTCCGTCAGGCGCGCAAATTCGCCGTCGTGCGGCGTCAAAATCGTCACGCGTCCGCGGCGGACGTCCAGCTTTTC
>ULWD01001800.1_pt1 | contig 10671 bp, 6 predicted proteins | sample 1960011 | NCBI WGS metagenome assembly ULWD01 (sample SAMEA4835803, study PRJEB28245) | human gut metagenome | biome: gut microbiome; material: fecal sample | place: Denmark | collected 2008 | reverse complement strand
CGGCCCTGCCCCCAATCCGCTGGCCCCCGGCTGCTATGCCGGCCCCGCTGCGCTGGGGGATGCGCTGGACCCGCTGCTGTTTGAAAGCGGCTACCTCGCCGCCCCCTACCCCAAGCTGTTCTGGCTGGATGTGATCCGCCGGAACAAGCTGCGGTTTGACCCACGCTTAAAAATCAATGAAGATGTTTTGTTTAATCTTCAATATTTGCGGTTTTTGCTTTTTTTACAAAAAAACTCTGCCATTTATTGCCTTGCAGGTGTATACTATAATCAGAATGATATGCTTGCGGGCAGTCTGTCCCGCTCCCTGCGGGGGGATTTGCTGGACGCCGAGGCTGTGATCCGCCCCGTGCTGGAAGCATTCTTGACGGATGCCAAGCTGCCTGCACCAGAAATTGACCGCCTGGTGCAAATAAGCCGGGTGCGTGCCGCGTTAAATCAATATGGGCTGCTGACCGGCTGCCCCGGCCGCATGCCGTTTGCCCAGCGGCGGCAGCTGTTTGCCCGCATTTTGCAGGATGCTGATGCCCGCGCGGCCCTGCGCGCCCGCCTGACTGCGGACCCCAACCGCCTGCTGGCGCTGCCCTACCGGCTGGGGGTATTTTTGCACAGCGCCTGGCTATTGGCCGCTTATACCCAGCTGAAAAACCGCTTTTTATGAGAGGAACGTTTTGCATGCCGAACCCGACCATTTCCATTGTGACAACTGTATATGATGCCAAGGATTACATCCCCCGCACGGTGCGCAGCATTCTGGCCCAGAGCTTTACGGACTTTGAGCTGCTGCTGGTGGAGGATGGCAGCCCCAACGGCTGCGGCGAGCTGTGTGATGAGCTTGCCAAAACTGACCCGCGCATCCGGGTGTTCCACAAGGAAAACGGCGGCCCGGCCTCCGCTTTGAACGTTGGGCTGGACAATGCCCGCGGGGATTACATCGGCTTTGTGGATTCGGACGACCTGGTGGATCCGGATCTCTACGAAACACTTTTGAATGCCATCCGCGAAAATGATGTGCGCATTGCCTCCTGCAATGCCGACGCGGTGGACGAACAGGAAAAGCCCGTGCCGGGGGCCGGGGTCAACATCAACATTGCCGGGCGGCACATGGCCATGGAGCTGCTGCTGGATACCTTTAAAACCGGCGGCTTTTACGGGCTGCTGTGCTGGAACAAGCTGTTTGATATCCGCCTGTTCCGCGATAAAGGCGTGCATTTTGACGAAACCATGTTCTTTGGCGATGACGCCAGCGAGCTGCACCGCGTGTATGACGGCGAGTATGTTTACTGTGTGCCGCGCGTGCTGTACCACTACCGGCGGCGCGGCGGCCAGATGACCGAGGTGCTGTTTCCGCCGCGACGGCTGGATGATTTGAAAATGTACTGGAACTGGCTGGGCTGGTTTGCCGCGCAGCCGGACAAAACCGAATATAAAGGTTATTATGAATGGGCCGTGGCATGGTACTGGAAGGTGTTTTACCTGTTCTGGTGCCAGGCCAGCGAGGCCGGAGCCATGGCAAAGCTGAAACCGGAATTTTTGAAGCACAAAAAGCATCTGGACAGCATTTTGCCGGACATCCTGCGCTGCCCGCATGTGCCCGGTGCCGAAAAAGCGCGCGCTGTGCTGTTCTGCGCCGCACCGGGGCTGACCTACACGCTGGCACACGCCCGCGGCAAGCTGCATGGCAGCAAAACGGACTGAGGAATGAGGGGGAAAAACAAGATGGAACATATTGCAGTTAGTGTGATCGTTCCCATTTACAACGCAGAGCCCTGGCTGGAAGAGTGCGTGCAGAGCATTCTGGACCAGGATTTCCCTGCCAGCTACGGCACGATCGAAGTGCTGCTGATCGATGACGGCGCAACGGATGGCAGCGGCGCTTTGTGTGACCGCCTTGCCAAGCGGGACAACCGCATTAAAGTGGTGCACCAGGAGAACCAGGGGCTTTCCGGCGCGCGCAACACCGGCATTGATATGGCCCGCGGCCGCTATTATGCCTTTATTGACAGCGACGATGTGGTGCGCCCGGCGTACCTGAAAAAGATGTACGAAGCCTGCGAAGCGCACGACGCCTACATGGCGATCTGCGCAGTGGAGGACGTACAGGAGAACGGCAAGCCCCTGCCGGAGCCGGTGTTCACCCCGCCCACGCAGGAAGGTGTGTTCCGCGGCAAGGATCTGCTGAATGATTTTTATGCCCCCAACGGCACTTATTACACCGTTGCATGGAACAAGCTTTACCGCGCCGAGGTGTGGAAGCTGCTGCATTACCCGGAGGGCCGTCTGCACGAGGATGATTTTGTGGCGCACCGGCTGTTCTGGCGGTGCGATAAAGTGGTGTGCCTGCCGGATGTTTTGTACAATTACCGCCTGCGTTCCGGCAGTATTATGCGCACCAGCCTGAAACCCGGCGCGTTTGACGCGGTGGACGGTCTGGCTGACCGGTACCGCTTTTATGTCGAGAACGGCGCGGACCGTTCGGTGATTGATTCGGCTTATGCTGCCTGTTGGCGGCGGTATCTTTTCCTGTGCGCCAAGGTACGCCAGAACCCGGAGCCGCAGCTGGTCAAGGCCATCAGCAAGGAGCAGTTTCTGATGCAGGGGCTGATCAGCTACCTGCCCAACTGCCGCCACATGAAGATGACCGAAAAGCTTTCCGCTGCCCGCTGGGCCATGATGCCCGCCGAAAGCCTTTGCCCGGCAAAGTGATTGTTTACGGGAGCTTTCCAGCCTTTTTTGAAAAAAAGGCTTCGGCGAAAAAACTTTAATATAATAGAATATAAGAATAAAAATAGGGATTGGATCGCGAACGGGTAAACAAAATACGCTCAAAACATATTGAAGCACGCGTTTTCCCCATAGAGACCGTAGGGGTGCACATTGTGCGCCCGCTGACCTAATGTCATAGCGTTTTTCCAAGGATTGTATATGGGACAAACGGCCACGGGACGATGCAAGCATCGTCCCCTACAAATAATTTTTAGGTTTGCGATAACCATTTTGCGTTTCTCCCCAACGCGATAAGGGCATCGCGCCCTACAGAATATTTTGCCGCTCATCACGCACTTTCAAACATTCCAAAGCCTAATATTTCCTGAGCGGCGCTGCGCGCCGCGGTCCACCACCATTATTCTTTATTCTTTTTTAATTATTCTTTACCTACCCCATTCCTAATTAAACTCCTAACTCCTCCCTCCTAACTCCTAACTAATTTTCCGTCCACACCAAACTTTCAAACCAACAAAAAAGGGGTTGTCCATTTTGCCGCTGCGCTCGCCGAATACACCGCGCAAACCGCGCATTTTGCTGGTTCCGCCGCCGGAGCTGCCGGTTCCTGCCGTGCAGGGCGGCGCGGTGGAAACCCTTGTCACCCACCTGATCCGTGAAAATGAACGGGCGGGCAAGCTGGACCTGCTGTGCGCCAGCATCCCGGACCCGGAAGCCGCCGCCCAGGCACAAGGGCTGCAGCACACCAAAATGCTGTACGTTGCCAAGCCCCGCGGCGTGCGCCGGTATTACCCCATGGTGTTTCTGGAGCGCTGCTTTGGCGTTGCCGCCCCGTATGACCCGTGGTATCAAAAGGTTCAGCTTTCCCTTGCACTGGAGCTGCCCACGCCGGACCTGATTGTGGCGGAGGGCGGCACCCTGACCCAGTGCAGCGCCATCAGCAAAATGTTCGGCAAGCGGCGTTGCCTGGCCCACCTGCACGGCCAGACCAGCTGCAGCCATGAGATGGACGCCATTTACGGCGGTATTCTGGCCCTGAGCGAGTTTATCCGCGATGATTACCTCAAAACCAGCGAGCTGGACCGCAAGCATGCCTACATCCTGCACAACTGCATTGATACCGCCCGCTTTGTGCCCGGCCCGGCGGATGCTGCGCTGCGGGCTTCCCTCGGCTTTGCGCCGGAAGATTTTGTTGTACTGTTCTGCGGCCGCCTGGAGCCGGATAAGGGCATCCACAAGCTGTTGGAAGCGATGGAGAATATCCATGACCCGCGCATCAAGCTGCTGATTGTGGGCAGCCCGTTTTTTGGCCGTACCCAGCAAAGCCCGTTTTTGCGCAAGTTGGAACAGCAGGCCGAGACCCTTGGCGACCGGGTGCGCTTTACTGGCTATGTGCCCAATGATTCGATGCCGGAATATTACCGCCTGGCGGACCTTGTCTGCGTGCCCACCTTGGTGGAGGAAGCCGCCGGGCTTGTGGCGGTGGAAGCCATGGGCTGCGGCCGACCGGTGCTTGCCACCCGCAGCGGCGGTATGCCGGAATATCTGGACGGCAGCCAGGCCGTGCTGGTGGACCGTGACGGCAATGTAGCCGGGCAGCTGAGCTTTGCCATCCGCATGCTGTACGAACACCCGGATCTGCGCGCCCAGATGAGCACCGCCGGTGCAAAGACGGCACAGCGCTATTCTTCTGCACGCTTTTATGATGATTTTGTACGCATTGTGTACGATTTTGGAGGTCACCTATGGAACAGCCCGTCATCTGTGTGATCGTTCCGGTATACAAGGCGGAAGCCACCCTGCCCCGCTGCATCGAAAGTGTGCTGACCCAGCAGCTGCCGGGCGGGCTGCGGCTGATCTTGGTGGACGATCAAAGTCCAGACCGCAGCGGCGAAATTTGTGACGCTTACGCAGCAAAGGATTCCCGTGTGATGGTACTGCACCGCAGGGAACGCGGGGTTTCCGGCGCGCGCAATGCCGGGCTACGGGCCGCCACCGGCGAGTATATTGTATTTTTGGACAGTGACGATGCCCTGCGCCCCGGCGCTTTGGCCGCCGCCCTTGCGGCACAGGCCGCTGCCCCCAACGCTTTTGTGCTCTGGCACTACACCATGCAGCCGGACGATACCACCCCTGTAACCACAGTAGCCCACCCGGCCCAACAGAGCGACCTGGCCCGCCTGCACCTGGACTGCCTGATCGCCATGCCGTGGAACAAGCTTTACCGGCGCACATACGCCCGGCAGCTTGCCTTTGACCAGGCTTATACCCTTGGCGAAGATTTGCAGTTTGTGCTGGATTATCTGGCTCTGCTGGGGCGCTGCCAGCCGGATTTCAGCTACCTTGTGCTGGAAAGCGCCCTGACCTTTTACGATTGCAGTCGCACCGGCACCCTTTCCACCAAGTACCACGCCAATTACTGCGAAATTTGGCCCAAGCATTTTGCCAAGCTGAACGCCGCCTGCACCGCTGCTGCCTGCCCGCCGCAGGATATGCTGCCGCTGCACCGCGCGGAATTGCAGGTTTTGGCGGAGGGTGCCGCGGACATTTTGCGGCGGGACCCCGATGCCATGCCCGCACGCCGCGCCAAAGCCCGCACCGCGCTGCAAAGCCCATGGCTGAAAAGCCTGCTGGATACAATGCGCCATGAGCACTGTTATAGCCCCTATTACCTGCCCTGCCGCTGGAACAGCTTACGTCTGCTATGGATGTTGTCCGAAGCTGCGCGCACGCAGAGCTCCCTGTTCGGCAAGCTGGACTGGGCGGGGTATTATTTGCTGCTGGGCCGCATGAAGCGCGGCTGAACCGCAGCCTGCTTTCTCTCTGGTATTACAGTACATTTCCCCCAGGCAGCGCCGCTGGCTTGCCTGGGGTTTTGTTTTTGCATCGTCAGGTTTTTGGGGTTGCAGATTGTATTCACCTGCTTAACATGGTATAATGGGACAGAATTATCTCTTTGTACTATTTTTATGGCAATACCGCATAATTCTAAGTGCCGATACGGCGAGCGAGGTGCGGCAGATGCCAAGCCAAAAGCGCAGATAATACTGGATGTCTTATCGAGCATTTTGGCAACGCAGATGCCGTGCCGCAGCTGCCGGAGCGGTGCTTAAGCCGCAAGGCGGGAATTGTGCGGTGTTGCCTTAACACATTTGGGTGAATTATTTAATAGTCAACCACTGCAGCGGCACTGCTTTTATGTGTTTGGCCGCTAAATCTGTTTTGGAGTGTTTTAGATGATGTTTTTATCGCGTGCAGAGTCCTCTTATCTGCACCAGCACCTAAGCGTGGTGCGCCATGTCACCCTGGACCCGGAGGGCCCCGGTGTGCTGCGCATTCACCTGCTCCCTTGCAAAAAAGCACGGCGCAATGTGCCGTTTGTTGCACTTTTGAACGGGCAGGATATTTTGCCGCTCAGCGTTTCCTGGGCCATTCTGCTGGCAGGGCTGATGGACGCCTTGCAGCCTTTTGAGGGCAAGGAGATCACCGAGGACCAGTGGGCCGGCATTGCCGCCCAGGCTGTGGAAACCGCCGCTGCTGTTTACCCGAAAACGGCTCCCGACCAGATCCGCGCGGATTTGAATGCCATGCTGACCTCCTTCCGCGCGCTGACCGCCGGGCAGGAACCGCCCGTGCATGTGCAGCCGATGGACCTGGGCGCTTACGCCCGCTATATGGCAGCCCCCCACCGTATGGACCTGATGGTAAGCTCCATGGAAAAGGACGGTGCCTGGCACTGCAACCAGAAATGCCTGCACTGTTACGCCGCCAACCAGCCCCTTGGCGCGGTGAAAGAGCTGGATACCGACCAATGGCTGGCTGTTATCCAAAAATGCCGCGCGGCGGGCATTCCGCAGCTGACCTTTACCGGCGGCGAACCCACCATGCGCAATGACCTGGTCAGCCTGGTGCATGCCGCACAGTGGTTTGTTACCCGGCTGAACACCAACGGCCGCATGCTGACCAGCGCCCTTTGCCGGGAACTGGCGGACGCCAGCCTGGACAGCGTGCAGGTCACCCTATATTCGGCGGATGAAGCTATCCATAACACGCTGGTGGGTGCCCCCGGCTATGCGGACACCATCAGCGGCATCCGCAATGCGGTGGAGGCGGGGCTGAATGTCAGCATCAACACCCCGCTGTGCAGCCTGAACCAGGATTACACCGCAACGCTGGCGCTGGCCAACTCTCTTGGCGTGCGCTATGCCACCTGCAGCGGGCTAATTCCCACCGGCGGGGCCGAAACCGACCCCAGCAAGGCCACCCGCTTAACGCCGGAAGCACTGACCGCCGTGCTGCGCCCCGCGATGGCCTATGCTGAACAAAACCACATGGAGATCAACTTTACCAGCCCCGGCTGGCTGCCGGATGCGGTACTGTTGGACCTTGGCTTTACCCAGGTGCCCAGCTGCGGGGCCTGCCTTTCCAACATGGCCGTTGCGCCGGACGGCACCGTTCTGCCCTGCCAGAGCTGGCTGCGGGAGGGCGCTGGCCTGGGCAACATCCTGCATGACCCCTGGCACAAGATCTGGAATGCCCCCGCCTGCCGCCGTGTGCGGGAAGAAAGTGCGAAAATGGAACACATCTGCCAGCTTGGCACAACCGTTCCCGCACAGGGAGGTTTGTGATGAAACAATCCGTTTTACGCTTTGCCGCGCAGCTGTGGGCTATGCTGGCCGTTCTGCTGCTGTTTGTTGCCGCCGCCCTGCCCGCCCATGCGGATGACGGCGACATGGATGAGATCACCCACTATACCGTAACAGTGGACACCCGCGCCGATGGCTCCGCCGATATCACCTATGAGCTGGACTGGAACGTGATCGGCGGCAGCCTGGATGAACCGCTGACCTGGGTGCGCATCGGCCTGCCCAACAGCCACAACGACAGCCTGGTCAACCTGACGCCGGATACAGTTCTTAACGTAAGTTCCGTGGATGACGGCGGTTCCTTTGCCAAGGTTGATTTTATCAACGCCTACTTCCCGCCGGATATTGCCGCCACCATCGGCGCACAGAGCAGCGTACACTTTGCGTTCCAGGTACACCAGTCCCATCTGTTTTTGCTGAACGAGGACGGCAACGCCGACTACAGCTTTACCCCCGGCTGGTTCGATGATTTGTGTGTGGATGAGCTGACCATCCGCTGGGTGGCGCTGGACGGTATCCAGGCCGATAACGACAGCCAGGACGGCAACTATCTTGTGTGGAACTTTGGCCCGCTGGACCATGGCGAAAGCGCCACGGTGCATGTCAGCGTTCCCGCCCATACAGCACAAAACTACTCCCCCGATGCTGCCGCAACGGACAGCGAAATGTATTATGACGACAGTGACCAGGTACTGGTTTTCTTCTTCGTGCTCCTTCTGGTCATTATCGTCATTGCTCTGATCACAGTTTCCGTTTCCCGCACAAACGGGATCTGGAACGGTGGTTTTGGCGAGGATGACCCCGACGACTGGTACTGGTATTCCAACGGGCACACCCATATCCATGTTGCCCGTAATCTGCCCCCGCCAGAAGGCTACCATCGCGTTCCCCCACCCGCAAACTTCAAGGCCGGGGGCGGAAAGACCCGCGGCGGTGGTGCCGGGCGGCGCAGCGGCGGTTCGGATCACTCCAACCATTCCAGCTGCGCGTGTGCGTGTGCCTGTGTTTCCAGCTGTGCATGCGCCTGCGCGTGTGCGGGCGGCGGCCGCGCCGGGTGCAGTACCAAAAACTTTTATAAAATTACCGTGAAAAAAGCCGACTGATATAACGGAGGGCAAAGCCATGAGCCTGGAAGATCAATACGATGCCTGGGTGCGCAGTGTGACCGGTACAGGCCGCCACAGCGCTACCAAACAGGACCGCGATGCCGCGCAAAACAGTCTGAACGCCATGCAGGCCCAGCTGGACGCTTTGGCCGAAAGCCAAAAACGCCAGAAATCTGCCGCGGACGCCCTGAACGCCGTGCAGCGCGCCGGCGCCGCCACCGCGGACAGTGTGCGCCGCATGAGCAGCGAGCTGACCCAAAGCCTGCGCCAGGACGGCCTGCTGGGCGGCAAAACCGCACAGCCTGCCCCCGCAGCAGAACCGGTAAAAGCCGGCCCGGAAAACTTTAATGGCCTGGCCGACCGGGTGCGCCAGCAGGTGCTGGGGCAGGATGCCTTTGTGGGGCAGGGGGTCAAGGCGTTCCGCCGCCCCTTTGTGATGGGCACCGCCGATACCGCCCATGCCCGCGGCAGCATGCTGCTGTGCGGCCCCACCGGTACCGGGCGGCACTATGCCCTGACCTGCATTGTGGACGAGATGGCAGGCCGCGGACTTTTGCACAGCGCCCTGATTGAAACGATGGATCTGGCCCTGTACCCCGGCCCCGCACAGGAAAAGCTGTTTTTGCAGGACCTGTATGCCGCCTTGCAGTCTGACGCCGAGGTTCTGGCCTTTGACCATTACGAAAGCTGTGCATCCAATTACCTGAACATGCTGGCAACGCTGGCCATTGACGGCACTCTGCCGCTGACCAGCCGCTATGTATTGCAGCGCGGCATTCTGGTGGATGTGGGCACCGCCCTGGCCCCCGGCGCGATCGGCGAATTGCAGGCTGCCGGCAAGTATTTTGTATTTTTCTCCAACCGGGACGAAACCGCCCTGGCGGACAAGTTCGGCGCGCGGTTCGTGGACGCGCTGGAGGGGGACATCTGCCGCACCCAGGCGTTCACCCCCGAAAGCCTGGCCGCCATTGCCGCGCGGGAGCTGAACCACCTGGCCCAGCGGGTCAAGGCGCAGTGCGGCCTTGTGCTTGCCATGGGCAGCGATGTGCGGGACCTGGTTGCCGCGCAGTACGGCAAAACCAGCGGCATGACCGCCATGCGCGATTATGTCGACAGCATCTACCGCGCCTTTGCAGAGTACGTTCTGGATGCGGACGACATTCCTGCCGCCGGAACGCCCGCCAAATTGACGGTGGACGGCAGCCGCCTGATGGCCGCCATTGGCAGCGGTGAACCGTTTGACCTGCTGGCCCTGCTGCCCCGCCAGTACCGCGGCGATGTGGATGCCGTGGAAGCGGAGCTAGATGCCATTGTGGGCCTTGACGAAGTAAAGGATTTTGTGCGCGGCATTGCCCAGAACGTGCAGGCCCAGCAAAAGCGCAAGGCCCAGGGCCTGAAAGTTGCCGATGTGAACATGCACATGATTTTTACCGGCAACCCCGGCACCGGCAAAACCACGATTGCCCGCATTCTGGCCAAGTATCTGAAAGCCATCGGCGCACTGCGCGGCGGCCAGCTGGTGGAAGTGACCCGTGCCGACCTGGTGGGCCGCTATGTCGGCCACACGGCCCCGCTGACCAACCAGGTGATCCAGAGCGCTTTGGGCGGCGTGCTGTTCATTGATGAAGCATACAGCCTGTACCGCGGCGGCGAGGACAGCTTTGGGCTGGAAGCCATTGACACCCTGGTAAAGGGTATTGAGGACCACCGCGATGACCTGGTGGTGATCCTGGCCGGGTACAGCAAGGAGATGGCGCTGTTCCTGACGGCGAACTCCGGCCTGGCCAGCCGCTTCCCGAACCAGATTGAATTCCCGGATTACACAGGCGCTGAGCTTTTGGCGATCACCCAGAGCATTGCCAAAAGTAAGGGGTACCGCCTGGACGATGCCTGTGCGATGCCGTTGGTGGCATTCTTCGACCGCCGCCAGTCAGAGAACGCCGCCGAAAATGGCAACGGACGCATGGCCCGTAACACGCTGGAAAAAGCCATCCTGAACCAGTCCAAGCGCCTGGTCGCGGATGCTGATGCCGCGCTGGACCTGCTGCTGCCGGGGGATTTCGAACTGGAGTGATTCCTTACGGGAGTTTTCCGGCCTTTTTGAAAAAGGCCTTGGCGAAAGACTTTAATGGGTATCGCATAAATCACATAAGCTAAGGCAACACCGCACAATTCCCGCCTTGCGGCTTAAGCAC
>ULWD01034794.1_pt1 | contig 10728 bp, 10 predicted proteins | sample 1960011 | NCBI WGS metagenome assembly ULWD01 (sample SAMEA4835803, study PRJEB28245) | human gut metagenome | biome: gut microbiome; material: fecal sample | place: Denmark | collected 2008 | reverse complement strand
TATTGAAGATAATAATGGTGATATTAAACTAATTGACGAATAAATAAAAAAAACGGTCCGAAGACCGTTTTTTTTTTATTAACCTTCTACGTATTCTCTCAAGCGTTTGCTTCTGTTCGGGTGACGCAGTTTTCTTAAAGCTTTTGCTTCAATCTGTCTGATACGTTCACGAGTTACGCCAAACAACTGACCTACTTCTTCAAGTGTTCTCTGGCGTCCGTCGTCCATACCGAAACGAAGTCTTAAAACATCACGTTCTCTCGGAGATAATGTACACAAAACTTCGGCTAAATCTTCTCTCAAAAGTTCTGAAGCTACTGTTTTAATAGGTGCATCAGCTTCTTTGTCTTCAATAAAGTCGCCAAGACGTGAATCTTCTTCTTTACCGATTGGAGTTTCCAAAGATAAAGGTTCTTGTGCAATCTTAATGATTTCACGAAGTTTTGGTATTGAAACGTTCATTTCAATTGCAAGTTCATCTTCTGTAGGCTTTCTTGAAAGTTCTTGTGCCAATCTTCTTGTAACTTTTTTCAATTTGTTAATTGTTTCAACCATGTGAACAGGAATACGGATAGTTCTTGCCTGATCTGCAATCGCACGTGTAATTGCCTGTCTAATCCACCATGTTGCATAAGTTGAGAATTTAAATCCTCTTTCATGATCAAATTTTTCTGCTGCACGGATTAAGCCAAGGTTGCCTTCCTGAATAAGGTCTAAGAACAACATGCCACGTCCTACATACTTTTTAGCTATACTTACAACCAAACGGAGGTTTGCCTGAACAAGTTTTCTTTTAGCAATAGCACCCGGTGTGCCGCCTTCAAGAATTTTTCTTGCCAGTTCAATTTCTTCATTAGCTGATAATAATTTAATTCTTCCGATTTCTCTTAAATATAATCTTACAGGATCGTCAACAGCAATGCCTTTTGGCACTTCAAAATCTGTTTCGGCTTCTTCCTGAGTGTTCATCATATATATATCTTCTAAATGAACTTTACTTTCAATTTTTTCGGTTACAATATCTTCAATGTTGTCAGTACTAATATCCACGTTCATATAATTCATGCTGTCAGCATCAGCTGATAGAGAAGTATCGTCGTCAATTTCGTGTAAATCAAGGTTTTCATCATCCATAATACTAACGATAGAGGAGCTTGGTTGTCTTTTTTTAGTCATTCATTTTCTCCAATTTTAATCTGTTGTTTATCTTATCTCTAAGCTGCATTTGAATTTTCAGGGCTTCTGTTTCGTTATCATTTGCGCTTTTATATAAATTTCTGATTTTTTCTTTTTCTTTTTCTTTTTGACATTGATTTATCTTGTTGATATTTTCCTGAACAGCCATTTGAAAATCTCTGTCATCAAGGTTGTGGAATGTTTCGGAAGTTGTGATTAAATCTGTAATAAGGGTTTGAACTTCCGGGTTGTTAATGAACGCTGTATACAGCTGTTCGATTAATTCTTTCACATTATTTACGGTACATGTTAATTTGTCAATTGTAGATTTTACATTTATTAACGTTTGGTCCGTAAACTCCGTATCGCCTATCATTTGCTTGATTTGCTCAAATGAAAAGTGATTGTCTGTAACTAGAAAAACACTCAATAAATTTTTTTGCGCTTTTTCTAAAATCGGTATATTTTTCTTAACAATTTTATTTATACTTGGTGTATTCGTTGTTGTTATGCGGTTTGCTTTTTTTACTTCGTTCATTAAAGCTGTTTCATCTATATCAAGTGTATTTGCAATCATTCTGACGTATTCTGACTGAACGATTTCGTTTTGAATTTCATTTAAAACAGGCAGAATTCTTTTTACTACTTGTGTTTTTTCAACAGGTGTTTTAGGTTTTTCTTTAATTATATTACCGAGCTGAAAATCAAGAAGTAAAGGTGCGTGCTGCATATATTCTCTGTAACTTTCGGCACCTACGGAACGTATAAATTCATCGGGATCTTTTCCTTCGGGAGGTGAAATTACCCTTATTTCACAAGCGTATTTGTCTTCTGATGTTGAAATATAGCTTTCGTCAAACTGCTTAATGTTTCCAAGTCCCTGAAAAGCTTCTTTGATTAATTCTGCGTTTCTGTCAGTAGCTTTTTGTCCTGCTGAGTCTGTGTCAAAAGAAAGATAAATCCTTCTTGATGAAGTGTATCTGGATAAAAGTTTGATATGGTCCGCTGTAAGAGAGGTTCCGCAAGAAGCTACGGCATTTTCTATTCCATGAGCCTGAGCGGAAATTACGTCAAAGTAGCCTTCCATTAAGATTACGCTGTCATTTTCTTTTATTGCATCTTTAGCTGTGTAAAGTCCGTATAAAAGTTTACTTTTATTATATATAAGCGAGTCTGAAGAGTTCAGGTATTTAGGCTGTTGGTCTTTTTCTACTGCTCTCGCACCGAATGCTACAAATTCACCGAATTCGTTTTGAATAGGAATAATTACCCTATTTCTGAACCTGTCAATAAATTTTCCTTCACGTGTTCTTAAAATAAGACCTGATTTTTCAAGTATATCGTCAGAAAACTCGTTTTTAAATTTTTTGTAGAAAGTGTCAAATTCTTTAGGTGCAATACCAAGAGAGTATTTTTCTATAATGTCTTTTGTAATTCCTCTGCCTGAAAGGTATTCCATAACTTTTGTTGTTTCAGGTTCTTTGTCTTTAAGAAGTCTTAAATTATAAAATTCTGCTGCTTTTGTACAAGCCTTAATCATTTCGTCTTTTTGGCCTTTAGATTCACCTTTAACGTAATTTTTAGGCATCTCCAGACCGAAACGTTCGGCAAGTTCACGTATTACTTCAATAAACTCTTTGTTTTGGGTTTTCATTATGAAAGTAAGCGCATCACCGCCTTCTCCGCAGCCGAAACATTTGTAAATTCCCAAGTTGGGGTTAACGGAAAATGATGGAGTTTTTTCCTTGTGAAAAGGACATAATCCCCAGAAATGACTGCCGTTTTTCTTTAATATTACCTGTTCGGATACAACTTCCACTATGTCAAGGCGGTCTTTTATTTGAGCTATTAATTCTTCTAACGTGTTCGACATACTTACACTTTATCATTAAAAAAAATTTTTATCAAAATACTACCAATTAGGGTAGTTGATTATGCATTATTAGTATATATGATGGTTATATTATGAAGGAGTTGCTAAAGCAAGCTGAGATAAATGATGTTGTATATGTTGAAGATATAAGAGAGCTTAGAGGTATTCAAGGTCTTGCATCTAAAAGACTTTGTATTATAAAAACAGATTTTCGGGATATAAATAAGATAAAAAAATTTTGCAAATCTCATGACAACCTGGAAGTCTGGCTGGCATCAAAAGAAATTTCCAGAAAAAATATATTGATGGCAAACCTTTGCGGTATAAGGAATGTAATCGAGTATCCTATTCATAAAAGTTTAATCTCGGATTTAATTAAAGATAAAAAAACTGAAACAGAAGACGAAAAAAATTTTAAAAATCATATTTCTTTAAAAGGCTTGAAAGTAATGATTGTCGATGACAACCCGTTGAATACTATGCTTTTGGAAGAAACTCTTTCTGCACTTGAACTTAACCTTGTAACATGCCAAAAACCTCTCGAAGCGGCAAAGATAGTGCAGGAAGAAGAATTTGACCTGTTTCTGCTGGATATCATGATGCCTGAATTGTCAGGTTTTGATTTGGCAGAAATTATCAGAAAGTCAGTAAAAAATGCAAATACACCTTTAATGTTTGTTTCTGCGCTTTCTGATTCGGAAAATAAAATTAAAAGTTTTGATTACGGTTCATACGCTTATATTGAAAAACCTTTTGATATTAAAGTTGTGAGGGCTCAAATTTGTACACTTTTAAAAACTTATAATGAAAGAAAAGAGCTTGAAAAACAAAAAGAAAAATATTGGGCAATGGTCACGCATGATATGAAAGGCCCTGTTTATGCGGAAGTTTCGGCTCTGGAATTTGTACTTAATCAATACGGGAAAAGTTTGGATGATGTTCAAAAAGAGATTTTACAGGATATTTTAAGCTCCACAAAATATTTGAAAAATCTTGTAAATAATGTATTGATGAAATATAAAGACGATAACGGCAATCTTGTTATTCAAAAAGATTACCATTCATTAAAAAAACTTATAAAAGAGTGCCAGAACGAGGTAAGATACATTGCTGCCGAAAAAAATCAAATTATAACAATTGATTTTAATGCCGAAACAGATGAGTGCTTATTTGATTTAGCTGAAATAAAACGGGTTATTAATAACCTTTTGACAAATTCACTCAAATACGGAACAAAAGATTCAGAAATTAATATTGTTATAAATGAAAACGATAAATTCATAATTTTTTCAATAACTAACAATGGTCTAGGTATAAAACTTAAAGATCCAAATGAAGTTTTTGAAAAATTTACATCATATTCCGAAGAACACAGAAGTATAAACACCGGCTTAGGACTATATATTGCTAAACAAATAATTGTTGCTCATGGCGGAGATATTACCGTCAATAGCGTGCCAAATGAATTTACTACATTAACATTTACGCTTCCCAAATAATGATTGCTTGATGTTCTGTGTTTTTCTCATATAATATAAGCTATGAAGTATAGAAATAACGTTAGAAACTTTTGTATAATTGCCCACATTGATCATGGTAAATCTACCCTTGCCGACAGACTTCTTGAAAAAACAGAAACTGTCGCACAGCGTGATATGCAGAACCAGATTATGGATTCTATGGATATCGAAAGAGAACGTGGTATTACAATTAAGCTTAATTCTGCCAGAATGAATTATAAAGCTAAAGACGGCAATAAATATATATTAAATTTAATTGATACGCCCGGACACGTAGATTTTTCTTATGAGGTTTCACGTTCTCTAGCTGCCTGTGAAGGAGCGTTGCTTATAGTTGATGCTACTCAGGGTGTGGAAGCGCAAACACTTGCTAATGTTTATCTTGCTATTGAACAAAATTTGGAGATTATTCCGGTAATAAATAAAATAGACCTTCCTTCAGCTGATGTTGAAAGAGTGAAAGAAGAAATCGAAGAAGTTTTAGGTATTGATGCTTCTCTTGCAATTCCTGTCAGCGCAAAAGCAGGAATTGGTATTGAAGAAGTTCTTGAAGCGGTTGTTGATTTAATTCCGCCGCCTGTTGATAATACTGACAAACCGCTCAGAGCTATGGTTTTTGACAGTGCTTACGACCAATATCTCGGAACACTTTGCTTCTTTAAAATTATTGACGGCAAAATTAAGCTTGGCGACAAAGTTAAATTTATGGCTTCGGGAAAAGAATATGATGTTGTTGAATTGGGTTACCAAACACCTGCAAGAGTACAGGTTGATGAACTTGTATGCGGTGATGTAGGATATTTTGCAGGTTCCATAAAAGAATTGACCAGATTTGTAGGCGATACGATTACTAATATTGAAAATCCTGCAAAAGAACCTTTACCCGGATACAAAGAAGCTTTACCAATGGTGTTTTCAGGTATGTATCCGGTTGACAATGATGATTATGCTGATTTAAAAGAGGCTCTTGAAAAACTTAAACTTAATGACAGCAGTATTACATTTGAGCCTGAAACCTCAAGTGCTTTAGGATTTGGTTTCCGCTGCGGATTTTTAGGAATGCTTCACATGGAAATCGCTCAAGAACGTTTGGAACGTGAATACGGGCTATCTCTTGTAACAACAGCTCCATCTGTAATTTATAAAGTATACAAAACTAACGGCGAAATGGTTGAAATTGACAATCCTGCAAATCTTCCGCCTGCTCAGTTAAGAGATTATATTGAAGAACCGTATGTTAAAGTTCAGATTATTGCGCCAAATGATTACGTGGGTACTCTTATGGACCTTGCTCAAACAAAACGTGGAATATTTATTAATATGTCTTATATTGACAAGGTGCGTGCAAGTCTTGAATATGAAATTCCTTTAAGTGAAGTAATTACAGATTTTTATGACCAATTAAAATCACGCACAAAAGGTTATGCAAGTATGGATTACGAATTTAAAGATTATAAACGCTCCAAACTTGTAAAACTTGATATTATGCTTGCAGGCGAAGTAGTTGATGCACTTTCGGTTATTTGCCACGAAGACAGTGCTTTTTACATCGGTCAAAAATTAACTGCCAAATTAAAAGATATTATCCCCCGCCAGCTTTTTGAAGTACCTATTCAAGCTGCTGTGGGCGGTCGTGTTATTGCACGTACAAATATTAAAGCTATGCGTAAAAACGTATTGGATAAGTGTTACGGCGGCGACATTTCCCGTAAACGTAAATTGCTTGAAAAACAAAAGAAAGGTAAAAAACGTATGAAATCTGTCGGCCGTGTCGAAGTTCCTCAAGAAGCATTTATGGCTGTTCTCAGTCTTGATGAGGAATGATATTGTTATCTTTTGCTTTAATTGCAGCCGACGTTCTGTTTTCAACTCCAAGTTTTTTGTAAATTTGTGTCAAATGTGCCTTTACAGTATGATGCGTAATAAAGAGTTTCCTACCTATTGCTTTATTGCTGTGACCATCTGCTATTAGTTTTAAAACTTCAATTTCTCTTTCTGTTAGTTCATAATTGTTCTCAATTTCCATATTACTGTTCATTCACTTTCTCTTTTTCACCTTATATCAATAGTAACAAAACGACATATTTTTGCTATTAGCCAAAAGTATACATTGTAGTCATACTGCATATATCGGCGTTTCGGGCATTTTTTAGATATGTAAAGAAATATTACATAATATGTAAATTATATATATGTTTTACGCAATTTTTAGATACAAAAATACTTTATATAAATATGGAAATCATTTAATAGGAAATAATCAATAAAATCTATTAAGAGAATGTGAGTAAATGAAAAACGGAGAACAGGACATGGTATCAATTAACGGTAATTTCGGGTTTTTTGACAAAAAGAACAAGGCATCAGCCAAACCTGCAGCAGAAACTTCTGAAACTAAGGAAACAATTCCAGTAGCTGAAGGAAAACCTCAAACAAAAGAAATTTCTGAAGCACGAATGAAAGAATTAATGGAACTTGAAGCAGAACAAGTTAAACAAAGATTTAACGAAACATTAGGTTTCTACAAAACTTCTTCAACTCCAAAAGATATAGCTATTAAAGGTGAAATGGCAGCTTTAGCTAAAGAAATGGGTATTAAATTTAACCCTAACATTAAAGTTACTCATAACACATCTTCAGCTTTAAAAAATGACTTTGCAAATCTTGGCGGAGATTACGGTAAAGCTCAACAGGTAGCCGAATTGTATTCTGAAGCTGCAAAATTAGGATTTAATGCTTCAACTATCGAATCATATAACCGTGAAGGCATTAAAAAATCTGTATTAGATACACCGCTTGAAGCATATTTTGGATAATGACCGATAAATATATATTTACTCACAATTAATAAAGGACCGATTTAAATATCGGTCTTTTTGTTTGTTAACATTTGTAAAGAATGTTCGAAAAATCTGACTTTTCCCTAAAGTTTATTAATAAATATGCCGATACCCATTATGTGAGTAAAAACGGAGAAGTGCAATATGACAAACAAAATTACAGGAAATGGGAAACAAACAGATTTGAAAGCTCTGCAAGCATACTATGAAGCATTGCAGGCTAAGAAAAATGAAAAAGATCAAAAAACAGAACAAAAAACTACTGCAAAAGCAGAAATTAAAAAAGTTGATGTAAGCGCTCTTGATGCAACAGCAGCTCAAATTTGGGGTATTCAGTTAACTAAATCCACTGATACATCCGAAAAAGCAACACGTGCAAGAATTGAACTTGCAATGAAAAATGACCCGTTCTTCATAGCATTGAATGATTTGCATGGTATTGAAGAAGACGGAAGTTTTATGTCCTTTGCATTGGCTAACATCAAAGGCGTTGATACAGATAAATTAAATAAACACTTAAACAGAGCAGTAAGCAATGAAACACAGCAAGGTGTTGCTGAATTAATGGACTTGATGCTCGTATAAAGCACTTATAAATACAACATTTACTCACACTATTTTAAATTGACCGATGTAATCATTATATCGGTTTTTTTATGATAAATTAGTATATAATAATATATATGAAATTTTTATTTGTCATAACACTGTTTATAAGTTTACTTATTTGGTCTGTTTGTTTAGAGCCGTATATTTTAACGGTTAAGCATATTTCAGTTAAGGATGATAAACTTAAAGGGTTGAAAGTTGCGTTTGCGAGCGATTTTCATATCAAACCTTACGAAAAATTCAGACTTCAAAGGATTGTAAAACTTATAAACAAACAAAATGCTGACATTGTGCTTCTTGGCGGGGATTTTGTAAACGGTCATGATGGCTCTTTTACCATGCCGATTGAACACATTTCAAAGGAATTATCGAAAATTAACACACGCCCTTATGCAGTAATCGGAAACCATGACGGCTGGCAGGGAAAAGAACAAATAATTTCATCTCTCGAAAAAAATAATATAAAAGTATTAATGAACGAAAATATTTGTTTTGAAAAATTCTGCATCGCAGGTGTGGATGATATGCAAACAGGCAAACCCGATATAACAAAAGCATTAAACGGTGCAGACATGCCGGTAATACTTTTATCACATACACCTGATATAATGCCTGAAGTGCCTTATGATGTTAACTTAACTCTTGCAGGACATCTGCATGGCGGTCAAATCAGATTGAATGGCGCAATTACTGTACCTTCCGCATACGGAAAAAAGTATGCAAACGGCTTTTTAAATGACAAAGGTAAAAAAGTTTATACCACAAAAGGTCTGGGTACAAGCATTTTACCTTTAAGGTTTAATTGTTTTCCTGAAATAGTTGTAATTAATTTCAATTAATCAAAATCCAAAAGTTCTTTCAGATTTACGCCTAACGTGTCGGCAATAATTTTCAATTTTGTCAAAGTTATATCAGTTTTAGCTGTTTCTACCATAGCAATAGTAGAACGGGATATTCCGTTAACATCTAAAAAGTCATCCTGCTTAATATTTTTCTCTTTTCTGATTTTTTTTAAATGTTGAGCAAATTTTTTCAGATATTCGTTATCCATGTGTTTATTATCAGCTATATTGACACCTCTTGAAAATCAGCCACATTGACAATTTATTACGGAAATAAAAATATTTATTAATAATATTTCCCGTTTTAATTGATTTATTTTTTATTATGTTGTAAAATTGTTTTGTTACTTTCAGGAAAGGATAATATATGAATGCAAGCTTTAAAAAAGAAATGTTGAAAAACATTGATTTAACCAAAGAAATTATTAAAAATAACTTCGAAATTTCATTTGAATCTTATGTTGAAGCAAATTCTAAATTAAATTTATTAGCCTATATTTTAATGTGTGATGACAATAAATAGTTTTAAAGCATAATGAAAATTTTCTTTTTTAACGGAACTATGCTATTATGTAAAAAAACACTTTTAAACTTTTGTAGGAAACTTTTTTATAAAGAAAACATCTTAATAATTACAGTTGTACAACAAGGTTAAGAGTATTTGGAGGAAATAGTTTAAGAATGAGAAACATTATGAAGAAAAGTATTATATTTCTGGGGGCATTTTTGTTCCTGTCGGGCTGGGTTATCAGAGATAACGTTTTCGCATACAGCCCTGTGGACCTTTATGACAATGTTTGGAGATTGGTTAACATGAAGTTCGTTGACCAGACAAACAATGCTCAAAATTGGTCAAAATGGCGCCATAAATATGACAGCAAAATTTTAACAAACGAGGATGCTTACGTTGCAATTAACACAATGGTTGCAAGTTTGAACGATCCTTACACAAAATTTTTAGATCCGAAAGAATTTGCAGATGAAACAAACTCTATTAAAGGTTCACTGAAAGGTATCGGTATTCAAATCGGAGTTAAAGACGGTAAATTAATGGTTATAGCACCGATTGAAGATACACCGGCTGAAAAAGCAGGACTTCTGGCAGATGACGAAATTCTGGAAATCGACGGTGCAAGCACTAAAGGTATTACTGTAGACAAAGCTGCGGACAAAATCAGAGGTAAAGAAGGTACTCAGGTTACACTTCTTGTAAAACGCAAAGATGCAGCTCCTAAAACATACACTATTACACGTGCAGAAATTGAAATTAAATCAATTTCACAAAAAATTCCTGACAAAATAAACATGCCTGATGATTTCTGTTATATCAGACTAAGCTCTTTTATAAGCAGAAATGCGGCAAGTGAATTTGGTACTATATTGAACAATTCTAAGAACAAAAAAGGATTTATCATCGATCTTCGTTCAAATCCGGGCGGACTTTTAACAAACGCTATTTATATATCCGATATGTTCCTTGACGGAGGCACAATCGTAAGTACCGTTGACAGAGACGGATATAAAGAAACTCAAAGAGCTTCATCAGGTGTTTATACAAAAAAACCCGTAGTAGTATTGATTAACAAAGGTTCTGCATCAGCATCGGAAATCTTCTCAGGTGCTATGAAAGACAACCACAGAGCAGTTATTATCGGTGAACAATCATTCGGTAAAGGACTTGTTCAGGAAATCAACAAACTTCCTTACGAAGCAGGTATTAATATCACAATCCAAAAATATTTAACTCCTAACGGAACAGATATTAACAAAAAAGGTATTTCTCCTGACATTGAAGTTAAATTAACTGAAGAAGATATTAAAAACAAAAATGATGTTCAATTGAAAAAAGCTATTGAAGTTTTAAGCAA
>ULWD01036594.1_pt1 | contig 10733 bp, 8 predicted proteins | sample 1960011 | NCBI WGS metagenome assembly ULWD01 (sample SAMEA4835803, study PRJEB28245) | human gut metagenome | biome: gut microbiome; material: fecal sample | place: Denmark | collected 2008 | reverse complement strand
CTTCAAGCCCTAAGAAAGCACCGCAGAATCTGCGACACTACGCTAGTTAAACTCCGGGTTATTCATATCTCAATGCATCGATTACTTCCATCTTGGCTGCCTTGTTTGCAGGATAGTATCCGAAGAATACTCCTGTCAGCATGGAGAAGAATAAGGAAAGTACAATAGCGGATAAAGACGGCCGTACCGACATAATAATGTAGCTTGAATATTCAGAATACATATTCTGGATCACAAACTCCGCTGCTTTGCCTAATACAAATCCATTAAACACCCCGATCAATATCCCGATCATTCCACCAAAGATACAGAGTACGATCGCTTCTATGACAAACTGCATACGGATGGTACTCCTCTTCGCTCCAAGTGCCATCCGGACACCGATCTCCCTTGTACGCTCGGTAATAGACACAAGCATGATGTTCATGACACCGACACCGCCTACGATCAATGAGATCAATGCAATGCCGGACACTGCGATCGTGATCACATTAATGACGGTATTGATCATTCCCATATCAGACGCCATATTATAGGTAGTAACATGGAAATTTTCATTGTTTGCATATTTCTCTTCAAAAAAGTTTGTAACATCTGTCGTTGCCTGATCGATATCAGCCAGGGAATTGACCATCAGGTTAAAGTTTGTGTAACCGGACTGATCCTTTCCCATCAGCTTAAAACAGGTCTGGATTGGAATAAACATTGTAGTATAACGGTCTTTTTCCGGGACGCTGGTGTCCACCTTGCCAAAAAGTGCTGCATTATATTCGTATATGCCTACAATTGTAAAATTATATAGATTTCCATCGCTGTCTGCATAAGTGATCTGTTCTCCTATTGGATTCTCATCTCCAAAATACTGCTTTGCCATGGTATCAGCCACAATGCAGACGTTCTTCTTTGTTTTGTTATCCTGTTTTGTAAGGTTTCTTCCGGCATACATCTTTAATTTCATATAATCAATATACTCGGAAGTAGTCCCCTGAACGGATACATTGGCATAAGTATTTTTATCCTGCCGGATCTGTCCGTTTCCAAGAAATTCAGAAGCTGCTATTCCATCAAATTCATCCGGATATTTTTCCACCAGTTCATCGATCATCTCCTGTGTCACAAAGTCCGATGTTTTCATTTCCGGGTATTCCCAGGTATCCCAGTCCGCATCATCTTCCGGATATCTTGCATCCACATATGCCTGAACCGTATTGCCACCCAGTGAATTTAAAGTGGATGTCAAAGTAGTCTGAATGGAATTACCGATCGTCGTGATCGTGATGACTGCACTGATACCGATGATAATTCCTAACATGGTCAGAATCGAACGCATTTTATTGCTGAAAATGCTGGTGATCGCCTCTTTTATATTTTCCAAAAACATCAGCCTTCACCTCCATTATCTGACACGATATTACCATCTAAGATCGTAACAATCCGTTTTGTCTCCGCCGCAAGTTCCTGTGAGTGTGTAATCAAAACGATGGTTTTTCCCTGCTCCTCATGCAGCTTATGAAAAAGATCCATGACCATATGTCCGGTTTTGGAATCCAACGCTCCGGTCGGCTCATCCGCTAAGATGATCGCCGGATCATTGATCATTGCGCGCGCGATCGCCACACGCTGTTTCTGTCCACCGGAAAGCTCGTTTGGTTTATGGAAAGCACGTTCCTCCATGCCAACCATTTTTAACATTTCCATGGCTCGCTCTTTTTGATTTTTTTCCCTCTCAGTACTATATAACAGCGGAACCATGACATTTTTTAATGCATTGGCTTTCGGAAGAAGGTTAAAATTCTGGAATACAAAACCAATCCTCTTGTTTCGGATTGCACTTCGCATGGAATCATCCATTTTATTTACATCTTTTCCCTCCAGAAAGTAAGTTCCCTCAGTCTGACGGTCCAGGACACCGATAATATTCATCAATGTACTTTTTCCGGAACCGGACTCACCGACGATGGAGACAAATTCTCCCTGATCGACTGACAGGCTGATCCCATTTAAAATCTGCAGTTCATTCGGCTTGCCTATGTAATAACGTTTTATAATATTCTCCATACGGATTACTGGTTCACTCACGATCATTCTGCCTCCGTACTCATCATGCCTTCTGTGTCAAGTGCCTGATTGGAATATATCTGTTCCGGAGTAAACACCTGACCTTCGGTGACAGAAAATGTATTATCGTAGATCAGCTGGTCGCCCTCTTTCAGATCGCCGCCTGTCACTTCTGTATAATAATCTACCTCTTCACCGACTTTGATATTTTTTCGGACTGCGGTTGCTGTTCCATCTTCATTTGCTTCCGCTACCAGAACATAGGAATCTCCGTTGTCATCCTGCCGGATCAGATCATATGGAACTGCAAGCTGTGTACCTCTGTCTTTGATCACAATTTTGGCTTTTGCACTCATTCCAACCAGAAGTTCTGTGTTGTCGATCGTGATCTCAGCAGAATAACCGCTTGAGGTATTGGTATCTGTACCGTTTGTGTTGGTGGACTGATTTTTTACTCTGACCACACGTGTTACCGTACCTTTGATCTCTTCATCCCCCGTTGCATCCGTTGAAACGGTTGCAGGCATTCCTTCCTGGATCTTTAAAATGTCAGCTTCCTCAACATTTACGATCACTTTTAAGGAAGATGTATCCTCGATCGTGATCATGGTCGTTCCTGCTGTGTTTTTATCTCCGACTGATACATTGACGGCTGTGACAACTCCACCGATCGGTGCAGAAAGTGTACAGTCTGCAAGCTGCTTCTGTAACTGTTCCAGCTGGTCTTTTGACTCTGTGGTCGTGCTTGCCTGGTATTTTTGCATATCAACGGTATTCTGGGCAGATGCAACGCTTCTGTCCGTGTTTTTTAACACAGATGCATAATTGTCATTTGCGGAATCCAATGCATTTTGTGCTGTCTCCAAAGATGATTTAAAAACATCTAATTTTCCATCATACTCAGAAGTATCTTTGTGGTTGTTTTTCAGATAATAAATATAATCCTCACACTCTGATACCTTTTTCTTATATTTATCAACATCAGCCTGTGCTTTATCGATCGTCTTCTGTGCTGCATCCAGTGCATCCTGCTGATCCTGTTTGTTCTGGGTAAGACTGTTCTGTTTCTGTACAGCATCATTTGCTGCGATCGCATTTGCATTATTGATATTTGTCTTTAACTCTGCAATCTGTTTTTCAATATCCTTCTGATCCAATGTCACAAGCGGATCACCCTCTTTTACAATGTCACCCACCTGAACGTTCACGGCTGTAATCTCTGCTGCTGCAAGGGACATGACATTTGTCTTGCTCTGTCCTGCAATCGTTCCCTTCAAAGAAACTGAATCGGATAAATCCCTTTTCTCTACCGGTTCTACCTCAACCATATTCGCTGCTGTCTCGATCTGTGAAGTCATATTTTTAACAGCGCTGCCGATCAATACAATTACAATAGCTGCAATTATTAAAACGATCAACCATACTTTCTTCTTTTTCTTTGGTACTTCAGCCACTTCTGTCTTTTTTTCTTTTTTATGAAAGAAATGCTTTTTTTCCTTTACATTGTTGTCTTCCATGCTTACATGATCTCCTTTTTTTCCTTGTCTTTTTTGACCTATGGCAAATTGTACCATATTGTTTTCAGAAAAAAAGGGGATTAATGTAATCTTAATATTTCTTTCACGTTTCTTTATGAAAAGGAATGATTTCTAAAAAGGTCTAAAAAATTATCTGGCATTTTTCGTTCCTTTTGCTGCTAACTAACACAAGTCCCGCCAACAGCAAAAGCGGGAAAAGAATCGAAGCTCCAATTTCCACGCGCAGATTATTGGAAAACGCACTCGAAACAAATCCCACGAGTGTCGGTCCACCGGAACAGCCGAGGTCTCCTGCCAGCGCAAGCAGTGCAAAAAGCACTGTACCACCCCGCTTTAAGGATGCGGACGCTTTGCTAAACGTTCCCGGCCACATAATTCCAACTGAAAAGCCGCAGATTGCGCAGCCCACAAGTTCTACCGCCGGAACCGGCACAAATGCGATCAGCAGATAAGAGCCAATGCAAAGCAGCGTACTTAATTTCATAAACTGATCCAGATCGAATCTGTCTCCATATTTTCCATAAATCAAGCGGGAAGTTCCCATTAAAATAGAGAATGCCATCGGTCCCACCAGATCACCGATCGTTTTGGTGATTCCAAGTCCCTGCTCCGCAAACGCTGATGCCCACTGGCTCACCGCCTGCTCGGATGCACCGGAGCACACCATCATGATCATTAAAAACCAGAATACTTTTTCCCGGAAAAGTTCTCCCATGGTCATGCCCTTCTCGCCCTCTTCATGCAGACTGTAGATTGGCACTTTTGTGAATAAAATCATATTGCAGACCGGAATGATCACCCACAACAGTGTGAGGATTTTCCAGTGTTCCGTTCCAAACAGTGCGAAAAACACCGTGGAAAATAAAACAACACCGGTACATCCCCAACAGTAAAAGGAATGTAAAAGACTCATAGCCGCTTCCTTATTATCCGTCGGGCATGCCTCAATGATCGGACTGACCAGCACCTCCAGCAATCCACCGCCCACTGCATAAATCATGACCGACATTAAAATGCCAACAAACGGATCTGCAAAAAGTTCCGGCAAAACCGTGAGCAGTACCAGCCCTGCCGCCGCACAGATGTGGGCGATGACCACGGATGCCCGGTAACCGATTTTGTCAATGAACCCTGCCGAAAGCAGATCGATCAGAAGCTGTATCACAAAATTGATTGTGATAAGCAGTGTGATCTTCGTCAGCGGAATCTGGTATGTTTTCTGGAATGTCACGAACAACAGCGGAACAAAGCTGTTGACGATCGCCTGGACAATATAACCGATAAAGCAGGCGTATGTTGTTTTTTTATAGTCTTGTTTCATTTTCATCCTCGCTTTTTATATGTGTTTTCAGCCAAAGCCTCCTTCTTTTATAGCACATAAATTTCTTTTTTAAAAGCAAAAATCACCTTCCATGACATTGCGCACGGTAAGTATCATGAAAAGTGATTTTATCACGCATTTTTTAATAAACGTTTCTAATTTTTTACTCTATTTTTCATATAAGAATTCTTCCGGCAGTATCACATTAAAAGCTTTTGCAAGATCACGGAAATTATCCGGCGTGATGGTCTGTCTCTTATTCGGCTGCATTGATAACATTTTCACAAGTATCTCTGCGGATTTCTCTGCGGTGTGCATTAACCCAAATGTCAGGTCAAAATCTTCTCCCGAAACAAACATTCCGTGATGTGCCCAGATTGCAAGATTGTATTTCTTCATTAATTTACTTGTTGCTACTGCGATGTCACGGCCGCCCGGAACCATCCACGGAACGACACCCACACCTTCCGGAAATACAACCGGACATTCGGTCGCCATCTCCCATAATTCTCTTGTAAACACTTTATCTTCCAATGGAAGAACAAACGTAAGCGCAATAATATTGGTTGTATGCGCATGATAGATGACTCTGTGTTTTCCACCGGTTGCGATCATTTTCACCTCATGATTCATTAAATGGGACGGAAGTTCAGAAGTTGGTCTTCCACCATTCACCAGCCCCCAAACGATACGGTAATTTTCTCCTTTTTCATCAAGTTCGATGATACAGATGGAATCTTCCGGTTTGATGATCACATTACGGAAATACTTTCCACTTCCTGTTACAAGAAAATACTCTTTTGCAAGTTTTGGAACGCTTGTTCCAATTGGCTGCCACTCTTTTGGCTCAAAATCTTCCTTTACGGCTTCCACTTCTTCTGGCCGGATACGATAGGAAAGATTTCCGCCATTTCTCTCATGCCATCCCTGCTCCCATCCATCATTTGCCATGCGGATAAATCCCTGCACAAATTCTGCATCTAATACTTTCATTTTTTCTTTCCTCAATCTAGGTTTTCTATCGTCATTTTTGCGTCAGAACGAACTGCCTTATTTTTCACATAGCCTGCTCTGGCTATCGATTTAACAGTACTTCCTTCTCATATGTCTCTACTTCTGCAAACCAGTTCTTATCTGCGGGAACTCCACATTCCTCACAGTATTTGGTCCATACATCTCCAAATGGAAATGTCTTTAATTCTTCCTGCATGACCATAAGCTCGGTCAGACGGTTCTCATCCTGTAATTTTTTCAGTTCCGCATTCGGTGTGCAGAGCGCAGATAATAGTGCTTTCTGCCAGCTTCTGAATCCCACCGTCCATGCACTGATGCGGTTGATACCTGCATCAAAATAATCAAGTGCCATATGTACTCTGTCGATCGCATCACATCTTACGATCTCTTTTGCCATCTCTTTTGTCTCATCATCAAATAAGACGACATGGTCAGAATCCCATCTTACCGGTCTTGTGATGTGAAGTGCAATCTCCGGGAAATAACAGAGTAAAGCCGGTATTTTATCCGATACTACTTCTGTAGGATGATAATGTCCGTTGTCCATCAGCGGAAGGACATTCTCGTGTGTCGCCGCAAATGTCAATGTAAACTCGGCTGATCCCGCTGTGTAAGACTCCACACCGATTCCGAATACCTTAGACTCCACACATGGTTTTACCAGCTTTGGATCATGTGGTTCTGCAATGATCTGTTCAATGGAATCCTTATATCTCATGCGTGGTCCCATGCGGTCTGCCGGAATATCTTTGTATCCATCCCCGATCCAGATATTCATCACACATGGAACACCTGTCTCTTTTGCAAAATATTCCGAAATGCGGATACATGCTTTTCCATGCTCGATCCAGAACTTTCTTGTCTCCTCGTCCGGGCTTGTCAGTGTCAGTCCGTCTTTTACTTTGTCATGTGAAAAAAATGTCGGATTAAAATCAATCCCAACATGGTGTTTCTTTGCAAAGTCTACCCATTTTCTGAAATGCTTTGGCTCTAATTTGTCGCGGTCTGCAAATTCGCCTTTCTCAAAGATTGCATAGCTTGCATGAAGATTTAATTTCTTTTTGCCAGGCATGAGGCTCATCGCCTCTTCCATGTCCTGCATCAGCTGTTCCGGTGTCTTTGCCTTTCCGGGATAGTTTCCGGTTGTCTGGATTCCGCCGGTCAAAGGTCCGTCATGGTCAAATCCTGTCACGTCATCGCCCTGCCAGCAATGAAGTGATACCGGGATTTCTTTTAATTTTGCGATCGCTGCATCTGTATCAACACCGACATCTGCATACATTTTTCTGGCCGCTTCATATCTTTCCTGTACCGTCATAAATTTTTACCTCACCTTTCTGCCGGGCACAACATCCGCTTCCGGCATATATTTTTTTCTGATATTCCTGATTGTTATTTCTCATATTTTTTTATTTCAAAAGACTCAAAGATACATTTTCTTGCAGCCTGCAAATTTTCAAGTTCTCCTGCTGCAATGATCTGCGCCGTCAGATTTCCGATGGCTGTTGCCTCTGTCGGACCGGCATAAACGGTCTTTCCGGTTGCCTTTGCAGTCAGTTCATTCAAATACGCCGCATTGGCTCCTCCGCCGACAACATGGATGCTTTCATATGTAATTTCTGACATCTCCTCGATCTCCCGGATTGTCTGTGCGTAGCATTGTGCAAGACTGTTATAAATCACGCACGCTGTTTCTGCGATTCCCTCCGGTATCCGCTGTCCGGTCTCTGCGCAGGCTTTTTGCACTTCTTCTGTCATGCTTTGCGGTGCTAAAAAACGGTCGTCATTACAGTCTACCAAAGATGCAATGTCCGCCCTTGCCGCCGCCTCGCAGATCTCTCCGAATCCCTGCTTTGGTGCCAGTTCTTTTCGGACCGACTGTATCATCCAGAGTCCCATGATATTTTTCAGATAACGGAAACGATATTCATATCCTCCCTCGTTCGTGAAATTATGAAGTCTGCTTTTCCGTGAACAGTCTGCTTTTTTTAATTCTGTCCCCATCAGTGACCACGTTCCGGAACTGATGTAAATGGTATTGTCCTCATTTGTCGGAACTGCCATCACTGCGGAACCGGTGTCATGTGTTGCCGGTAAGACGACTTCACAGTCAAATCCGACCTCTTTCTGAATTTCTTTCGTCAGATTTCCCAGTACGGTTCCCGGCTTCTTTATTTTCTGAAAAATCTGTTTTGGATATCCTAACATTTCGATCAGCTCATAATCCCAGTCTTTTGTTTCCGGGGATACTAACTGTGTTGTGGTGGCATTCGTATATTCTGATGCCTTTTCTCCTGTCAAAAGATAATTAAAATACTCCGGGATCATCAGCATGGTCTCTGCGTGTTCGAGAATTTCGGGATTGTTGGATTTTACCGCCATCAACTGATAAATGGTGTTGAAAATCTGCTTCTGGATGCCTGTTCTCTCATATAACTTTTCTTCCGGGATGATCTCATAGACTTTCTCATCCATTCCTGCTGTACGGCTGTCCCGATAACCGACTGCATCTCCAAGCATTTTATTCTCTTTATCCAACAGGACAAAATCAACTGCCCAGGTATCAATCCCCATACTCACCGGGATTTTCCCCGCTTCCTTACACTTTTTCATTCCCTCTAAAACTGCGTCAAAAAGTGCTTTTACATTCCAGCATCTCTGTCCGTTCTCTTCGGTCATTCCATTCGGAAAACGATATATTTCTTCCAATACCATTTTCCCGTCTTCCAGATGTCCTAATATGTGTCTGCCGCTGGAAGCCCCAATGTCGATTGCAAGATAATACTGCTCCATAGTTTCCCCCTCTCCTGCATCTGTGTTCCTTTTCTATTTTTCATTTTAGGAAAAAAATGAGCGCAAAAAAAGAACACTTTTTGTTCAAAAAAGTGTCCTTATTTGCCAAAATTATTTTCAACAGAGCCACTGATAGGTTCCTGCCTCCACTGTCTCTTTCTTTCCGTCTGGCAGAATCACCTCCGATTTTACCGGCGTACTTAATGTAATATGACAGCCATCCTCCCCATACTTCCAGGAGCTTTCAATTTTTCCTGCTCTTGAGAGGTAACTTCCGCTCACACCGCCAAGCCGTCTGTCCGGATACGGCTCGAAATGCAATTCTGCAAAACCCGGTTTCTGTGGTCTGATGCCAAGAATATACTGATAATAAAATTCTCCGACACTACCAAATGCATAGTGATTGAAAGAAACCATATTGTCGCCGGAACCTGCCATTTTTTCTTCGTTGACCGTTCCATCCGGTTTTAATGCATCCCAGCGTTCCCACGTCGTGGTCGCACCGCATTTGACCTGATACATCCAGCCCGGACAGCCTTCCTGAAGCAGAATATCATAGGCGAGTTCTGTCTCTCCCGCTTCCACTAAAAGCGGAAGCAGATGTTCCGTCGCAAAGAAACCTGTCTGTAAACCATTTTTACGGATATTGGCAGCAAAATTCTTTTTCACCTGTTCCCGCAGTTCTCCCTCCGGCAGTACAAATTTTAAAGCCATAATGTAGGCGGACTGATAGTCTTTTGCCACGATTCCCTTTTTGCTCACGAATTTCCGGATATATGCTTCTGTTGTGGTTTCCATCTGCCTGCGGTATCTGTCTGCATCAGCTTTTTTTCCAAGACGCTCTGCCGTCTCGCTGATGACCTTCAGATCATGTACGATGAAGGCATTCGATACCGGATTGTTGTGCATTGCCTGCCATGCAATCCCTTTTCCCATTGCAAGCCAGTCTCCTAAAGACGGTCCGATCCAGAGATTTTTCTTTCCCATTTTCCGGATTTCCGCCTCCACAAAAAGTTTCATGCTCTCGTACTGGCGTGGCAGTGCTTCCTCGTCTCCAAACTGCTGATAGAGCATTTCCGGTAAAATTGTGACCGCATTTCCCCAGCCTAACATGCTGATAAAACCAATTCCGGCAGGTCCGGTCTGCGGCACAGTGGCACACACATACCCTTCCGTGTTGTCAAGCTGTCCCAGCTCCAGATCTCGCAAAAAGTTTTTCCAGAAATCATTGGTGTCAAAATTGTATGCTCCGGTCCGTGCAAACACCTGACCATCCCCGGTATAGCCCATACGTTCATCCCGCTGCGGACAGTCGGTCGGCACTTCCACATAGTTGGATTTCTGTCCCCAGACCTGATTCTCATATAACTTCTGAACCATTGGATTCTCACACGAAAAGTATCCGGTGCGCTTCATATCCGTGTGCAGCGCATACGCTTTGATCATGCCCGGCCGATAATCTGCGCCGGAAAGTTCCATATAGCGGAATCCCATATAGGTAAAACGGGGACGGTATTTTTTCTTTTCCGCTCCGGCATGATAAATAATCGTTGCCTTTGCTTTCCGCAGATTGGCAGTGTAAAGACTTCCATCTGCATTTAAAATCTCTCCGTGGCGGATTGTAATTGTCTCATTTGTAAGAAAAGAAGGATCAATTTCAACAATTCCGGCAAAGTTCTGTCCAAAGTCAAGAATCGTTACACTTCCTGTCTGCTTTGCCTCTTTTACCTCCATCTCTTCCTGTAACGTAACTTCGGTCAGCGTCGGCTCCAACGCAAAATCCAGTTCGTTTTTGAAAGATACCGGATGTCCGATCACCTGATTTCTTCCATCCGCAAAATAAATCTCACCGTCATACTCCCCGGCGTATTCGTAAGGAGATTCCAGTTCGTCCGTCTGCTCGCCGGATACAATGTCCCGGACGCCACCCGCATCTTCGATGTTTAAAATCCACGATACCGCAGGTTTTTCCCCGTAAATCTGTGTCTTGTTCTCACAGAGGAAACGGC
>ULWD01029763.1_pt1 | contig 10806 bp, 9 predicted proteins | sample 1960011 | NCBI WGS metagenome assembly ULWD01 (sample SAMEA4835803, study PRJEB28245) | human gut metagenome | biome: gut microbiome; material: fecal sample | place: Denmark | collected 2008 | reverse complement strand
CCGATCACAGATGATATGGATTATGTATACATCTGTGAAAACAATACAATTTATGGAACAAAATACAAAAAACTTCCAAACACAAAAGGCAGGATTTTAGTATCCGATGTATCCTCCTGCTTTTTGTCTGAACCGATGGATGTCACAAATTACGGAGTTGTATATGGCGGCGTTCAGAAGAATATCGGTCCTGCCGGAGTTGTGATCGCAATCATCCGTGAGGATCTGATCACCGATGATGTCCTTCCGGGAACCCCAACCATGTTAAAGTGGAAAACACAGGCAGATAATGATTCCCTTTACAATACACCACCTTGCTACAATATTTATATCTGCGGCAAAGTGTTCAAATGGTTAAAGAAGATGGGCGGGCTTTCTGTGATGAAAGAGCGCAATGAAGAGAAAGCAAAAATCTTATATGATTTTTTAGACCAGAGCAGACTGTTCAAGGGAACCGTAAGAAAAGAAGACCGTTCCCTTATGAATGTTCCATTTGTGACCGGCAATGAAGAATTAGATGCCAAGTTTGTAAAAGAGGCAGCAGTAGCCGGATTTGTAAACTTAAAAGGACATCGTACCGTAGGTGGTATGAGAGCATCCATTTACAATGCAATGCCGAAAGCGGGCGTTGAAAAATTAGTAGAATTCATGAAGAAGTTTGAGGAGGAAAATGCATAATGTTCAAATATAATTGCTTAAATCCAATTGCATCCGTAGGATTAGATCTTTTCTCAAACGACTATGAAAAAGTAGAGGACTTAGGTCAGGCAGACGCAGCACTCGTAAGAAGTGCTGCCATGCATGATCTTGAACTTCCGGATTGCCTGCTTGCAGTAGCAAGGGCAGGAGCTGGTGTCAACAACATTCCTCTTGATAAATGTGCAGAAAAAGGAATCGTTGTATTCAATACTCCGGGGGCAAATGCAAACGGTGTAAAAGAACTTGTTTTTGCAGGAATGCTTTATGCATCCCGTGATATTGTAGGTGGTATCGACTGGTGCCTTGCAAATCAGAATGATGAGAACATTGCAAAAACAGCAGAAAAACAGAAAAAGAACTTTGCAGGAACTGAGATTTCAGGTAAGAAACTCGGCGTCATCGGACTTGGTGCTATCGGTGTGTTAGTTGCCAACGCAGCCATCCATATGGGTATGGATGTATATGGATATGATCCATACATTTCCGTCAGTGCAGCATGGAATCTTTCCAGAAGTGTCAAACATATCAGCAATGTGGAAGATATTTACCGAGAGTGTGATTACATTACGATTCATGTTCCACTTTTGGATTCTACAAAGAAGATGGTCAATGCAGAAGCAATTGCCATGATGAAACCAAATGCAATTGTTTTAAATTTTGCCAGAGACCTTCTTGTGGATGAAGAAGCTATGGTGGAAGCTTTAGCTGCCGGAAAAATCAAAAAATATGTATCTGATTTCCCAAATCCAACCACAGTCGGAGCAAAGGGATGTATTGTAACACCACATCTTGGAGCATCTACCGCAGAGTCAGAGGATAACTGTGCGATCATGGCAGTCAGAGAGATCCGTGATTATATGGAGAATGGTAACATTGTCCATTCCGTGAACTTCCCGGATTGTTCTATGGGCGCATGTACTACCGCAGGAAGAATCGGTATCCTGCATCGGAATGTAAGTGGTATGATCAGTCAGTACTCCACAACATTGGGAGATGCCGGAATGAACATTGCAGGAATGACAAACAAATCCAAAGGTGATTATGCATATGTATTGATCGATGTGGATTCACCTGTGACGGAGGAAGTCATTCAGAAGTTAGAGAACATTGAGGGCGTCTTAAAAGTCCGTAAAGTAAAATAAAAAATGAGGGCAGAAAAATGTTGCTGACAGTTGGTACAACAGAGGCAGTGGAAGCCATTGCCGAAGCGCAGGAAAATCTTCAGGAGGTTGCAAAAAATCCCGGGATTCTCCGCACTTATTTTCAAAACCTTGTTCCGGATCTTTTGAATTTTGCACTGCAGGTTGTCATTGCGGTCATCGTATATGCAGTGGGAGCTAAACTGATCGGTCTGATCGTTAAGATCGTAAGAAAAACGATGGAGCGCAGAAATGCAGATGTCGGAGTGATACAGTTCCTGTCTGCAGTCGTGAAATATGCATTGTATTTTATCCTGATCCTGACAATCTTAAGCCTGTTTGGGATAGCAACTACCTCAGCGGTGGCAGTGCTCGGTTCCTGTGGTGTGGCGGTTGGTCTTGCACTGCAGGGAAGTCTCTCCAACTTTGCAGGCGGAGTGCTGATCCTTTTGCTAAAACCTTTTGTGGTAGGAGATTATATCATTGAGGGCTCAAATGAAGGAACGGTATACGAGATTTCTGTTTTCTATACCAAGTTAAAGACCGTAGACAATAAAATGATCGTGATTCCAAACGGTAATCTGTCCAACAGCAGCCTGGTCAATGTATCGCATATGGATAAACGGCGGGTGGACATTGTGGTAGGTATTGGTTATGAAGCAGATATCCGTACTGCAAAAAATATTTTATATGAGATCGGCAGAAATGATCCGGCAAGACTGCCGGAAGAGGACGTTGTGGTGTTCGTAGATAATCTTGGTGCATCTTCGGTGGACCTTGGTATCCGGATCTGGGTCAAAACAGCAGATTACTGGGATACGAAGTGGCGGTTGATGGAAAATATCAAATATGCACTGGATGAAAATCATATTTCGATTCCGTATCAGCAGATTGATGTGCAGATCAAGCAGTAAAATTTATTAATAGTTGTTGACAAAAAATCCGATGTATGCTAACTTCAATTTGTGTGACATGCACAAAAACATGTCAAATTTACAAAAAGGTTTTAGAGGTATTAGGAGGATTTTGTTATGCAGCAGGGAACTGTAAAATGGTTTAATGCAAAAAAAGGCTACGGATTTATTTCCGACGCAGATGGTAACGATGTATTTGTTCATTTTTCTGCATTAGACATGGATGGATTCAAAGAGTTAAAAGACGGTGAAAAAGTTGAATTTGAAGTGACAGAGGGAGCAAAAGGACCTCAGGCAGCAAATGTAAGACGCATCGGCTAATTCATAGATGAGAATCTGAAAAGCGGGGGACTGTAACACGGTATTCCTTAAGAATAGGGAATGGTTGTTACAGTCTTTTTTTGTTTCAGAAATTTTCGAAGATAAAAATAGGATAATGCCGCGAAGTGTGGTATACTATAGAACAGTATGTATTAGAGAGAGGACAGACAGATGCAGTTAAAAGATTTACAGGCATATGAAATTTTAGAAAAACGCCCGATCAAAGATCTCAATTCCGAAGGAATCATTCTCCGCCACAAAAAAAGCGGAGCGCGGATCGCAGTGATTTCCAACGATGATGACAATAAGGTCTTTTATATCGGTTTTCGCACACCGCCGGAGGATTCCACGGGGGTGGCACATATCATTGAGCACACTGTTTTGTGTGGTTCTGACAAATATCCGGTCAAAGATCCTTTTGTGGAACTGGTGAAGGGTTCCTTGAACACCTTTTTGAATGCAATGACTTATCCGGAGAAGACAATCTATCCGATCGCAAGCTGCAATGATAAAGATTTCCAGAATCTGATGAGTGTCTATATGGATGCGGTTTTTCATCCGAATATTTATAAATATCAGGAGATCTTCCAGCAGGAGGGATGGCACTATGAATTAGAGAGCGAGGATGCTCCGGTGACTATCAACGGTGTTGTATACAATGAGATGAAAGGCGCTTTTTCCTCACCGGATGATGTCTTAAGCCGTCAGATCATGACATCCCTTTTTCCGGACACGACTTATGCAAACGTTTCCGGCGGAGATCCTCTGCATATTCCGGAACTGACTTACGAGGAATATCTGGATTTCCACCGCAGATATTATCATCCTTGTAATTCCTACATTTATCTCTATGGAGATATGGATGTGGCAGAGAAGCTTGCGTGGATGGATGAAGCATATCTGGGGAAATATGAGGCAATCGGGCTTGATTCAGAGATAAAGCTTCAGAAACCATTTGAAAAACCAATCGAAGTGACACATAAGTATTCCATTTCTTCCACGGAATCCGAAGAAAACAATACCTATCTTTCTTATAACACGGTGATAGAAACAGCACTGGACGAGAAATTGTATCTCGCATTTGATATTTTGGATTATGCGCTGGTCAGTGCGCCGGGAGCACCGTTAAAACAGGCATTGATCGATGCCGGGATCGGTTCAGAGATCACAGGCGGATATGACAGTGGAACGCTGCAGCCGACATTTTCTGTGATTGCAAAAAATACCAATCCGCAGGAAAAAGAGCATTTTCTGGCTGTCATCCGTGAGACATTAGAAGGGCTTGTAAAAAATGGATTAAATAAAAAATCGCTGCTGGCAGGGATCAATAGTTCTGAATTCCGTTACCGTGAGGCTGATTTCGGACATTTCCCAAAAGGACTTTTATATGGGATCCAGTGTCTGGACAGCTGGCTTTATGATGATATGCGTCCATTCCTTCATCTGGAGGCATTAGATACTTACCGTTTCTTAAAAGAGCAGGTGGAGACAGATTATTTTGAGCAGCTGATCCAGAAGTATTTATTAAATAACAAGCATGCATCTGTTGTAATCATTGAACCTGAGAAAGGCTTAAATGCAAAAAATGAGGCTGCCTTAGAGAAAAAACTTGCGGAATATAAAGCGGGGTTATCAGAAGATGAGATCCGAAAGCTGATCGCAGATACAAAACACCTGAAGGAATATCAGGAGACACCTTCTCCAAAAGAAGATCTGGAAAAAATTCCGATGCTTGCGCGCTCTGATATGAAAAAGGAGGCAGCACCTTTTTATAATACAGAACTTTCAGTGAAAGGTATCCCGGTGGTACACCATGATATTTATTCGAATGGGATCATTTATCTGACCATGTTGTTTGATATTGCGCACGTTCCGGCAGAGGACATTCCGTATCTTGGCGTATTGAAGGCGGTACTTGGCTATGTGGATACAAAAAATTATTCCTATGCGGATTTTGCAAATGAGGTGAACATCCATACCGGAGGAATCAGCAGTACGATCGGTGTGTATCCGAGCGTGAAGGATAAAGATGATTATCAGGTGAAATTTGAGGTGCGCACCAAGGCATTATATGACAAATTGCCGGAAGCAGCTGCATTGATGAAAGAAATGCTTTTCACCTCAAACATTGATGATGAAAAGCGTCTGTATGAGATCATTGCCGAGTTGAAATCAAGACTTCAGGTAAGCATCAGTTCCGCCGGACATTCCGTGGCTTCGACAAGAGCCATGACTTATTTTTCCAGAGCGGCTGCTTACAAAGATACGATCACATTCTATGAGGTGCTGTGTGATCTGGAAGCACATTTTGATGAGAGAAAAGAAGCGCTGATCGCAAAATTAAAAGAGATGGTTTCCTCAATTTTTACAAAAGAACATCTTCTGGTCAGTGTCACCTGCGAAAAAGACGGGGTTTCCATCGTAGAAGCAGAGCTGGAAAAATTTATTCCAATGTTATATGAAACTTCCGGGGAGGAAAAACAGGCAGAGATCGTCCCGGTCCGGAAGAATGAGGGATTTATGGATGCCTCCCAGGTGCTGTATGTGGCGAGAGCCGGAAATTTCCGTGCACATGGCTTTGACTATCACGGTGCACTGCGCATTTTAAAAGTGATCATGGAGTATGATTACCTCTGGATCAATATCCGTGTGAAAGGCGGAGCATACGGCTGCATGAACGGTTATATGAAGAATGGAGACACTTATTTTGTCTCTTACCGTGATCCAAATCTGGAAAAAACAAATGAGATTTATGACGGAATCCCTGCATATATTGAGCAGTTTACTGCGGATGAACGTGACATGACAAAATATATCATCGGGACGATCAGTGATATGGATGTGCCAATGAATCCAAGCACGAAGGGCGATCGGTCCATGGCAGCTTATTTACAGAATATTTCGTACGAAGAGATCCAGAAAGAGCGTGATCAGGTGATCGGTGCGACGCAGGAGGATATCCGGGGACTCCGGGATATGATCGCATCTGTTCTCGCAGAGAATAATCTCTGTGTAGTCGGAAATGAGGAAACCTTGCAGGCAAGTGAAGGAATGTTTGGGGAAGTAAAACACTTGAATGAATCAGAACGATGATTGTGAAATTTACAATTATCTGAGTAAATAAATACAAAGAGAGGAAGTTTATGAACGAAAAATTTAAATCCGGATTTGTGACGATCATCGGAAGACCAAACGTGGGAAAATCCACATTAATGAACCATCTGATCGGACAGAAGATCGCAATCACATCGAACAAACCGCAGACGACCAGAAACCGCATCCAGACGGTCTATACGGATATGGAACGTGGGCAGATCGTATTTCTGGATACACCGGGGATCCACAAGGCCAAAAATAAACTTGGGGAGTACATGGTAAATGTGGCAGAGCATACCTTAAATGAGGTGGATGTGATCTTATGGCTTGTGGAACCGTCTAATTTTATCGGAGCCGGCGAGCAGCACATTATCGAGCAGTTGAAAAAAGTAAAAACACCGGTCATTCTGATCATCAATAAAGTGGATACCGTAGACCGTGAAAAAATCGTGGAATATATTGACACATACCGCAAAGTGTACGATTTTGCGGAGATTATTCCGGCGTCTGCACTGCGTGCAAAGAATCTGGACACGGTCATTGACATGATTTTCAAATATCTGCCGTATGGACCGCAGTTCTATGATGAGGATACGATCACCGACCAGCCGGAGCGCGCTATTGTTGCAGAAATCATCCGTGAGAAGGCACTGCATGCGCTCGATGATGAGATTCCGCATGGAATTGCCGTTTATATCGACCGGATGAAGGGTAGAAAGGGACAGAATATCATTGACATTGACGCAACGATCGTCTGCGAGCGTGATTCCCACAAGGGAATTATCATCGGAAAAGGCGGTGCAATGCTCAAAAAAATCGGAAGCAATGCGCGTTACGAGATCGAGCGGTTATTGGATACAAAAGTAAATCTGAAACTTTGGGTGAAAGTGAAGAAAGACTGGCGTGACAGCGATTTTCTGATCAAAAATTTTGGATACAATAAGGACGAAATTTAAACCGTTGCCAATATTTAACGTGTATAAGGTTTTTCACAACGCAAATCCTATCTGTATACAGATGGCAGGAGGGAAAAACGATGGAGAAAACCTGGAACACTTTTTGGGAAACAGGACGGATTGACGATTATCTGGAGATATGCAGAGAAAAAGAGAGTGACAGAGAGCAGGAAGTAAGGCAGAATGGGGCAGAACCTTGTAATGACCGGAATGGTTTTAAATGCGATGCCGATTGGCGATTATGACAAAAGAATAACACTGCTCACGAGGGAGAGAGGAAAAATCACAGCATTTGCCAGAGGGGCAAGAAAACCAAACAGTCAGTTTTTAGCTGCGACAAATCCTTTCTCCTTCGGGGAATTTGAACTTTTCGAGGGACGTTCTACATATACAGTTGCCAAAGTGTCCATCCAGAATTATTTCCGGGAGCTTGCAGCAGATTTCAACGCTGCCTATTATGGATTTTATTTTCTGGAATTTGCAGATTATTATTGTCAGGAAAATAACGATGAGACAGAAATGTTAAAACTGCTTTACCAGACACTCCGGGCGCTCGAAAGCCCTGCTTTTTCCAACCGGCTTGTGAGATGTATCTATGAACTCCGGACACTCACAATCAACGGGGAAGCACCGAATGTGTTCGGGTGCACAAAATGCGGAAAAAAAGAGGCACTGCACTGGTTTTCGGGAAAGACGGCGCGCATGCTTTGCGATCACTGCGTGAATGAGTTAAGGCGGAAACCTGAAAATATGGCGGCGTTGCCGACCTATCAGAAAGTGCAGGAATCCACAGTCTATACCATGCAGTATATTATGACAGCAAAGCTTGCAAAACTTTACACGTTTTCTGTATCCGATCAGGTATTGTGGGAATTACAGCAGTGTATCAGGGAATACATGAAATATTATATCAACCATTCTTTTAAATCATTAAAAATTTTGGAAGAGGTTGAAAACATGATATAAAAATTGTATAATATCCAAGATTAACATTGAATGAAATAGAAAGAGGATGGAGTCTGTAACATGAAGAGATTAGGGTGTATTGGACTGACAATCATGATCTGCGCAGGTATGCTCGCCGGGTGTGGTTCCAGTCTGGAGGCAGACACAAATACCGTTTATGTTTCAAAACATGGCAAAGTAGTTTCAATGGATGTGGAACAGCTTGACCAGTCTTATTATGATGAGACGGAGCTGAAAGAGTTTGTGGATTCCGCAGTGGATGAGTACAATACAGAGAATGGAAAAAATTCTGTAAAAGTGGATGATCTGACCGTGGAAGATGGCACAGCAAAACTCCGGATGGACTATGAAACGGTGGATGATTATACAGCGTTTAATGGTGTGGAATTGTATGAGGGTAAAATCGTGCAGGCATTGGCTGCCGGGTATGATTTTGACACAGATTTTGCGGGCGTGGATAAAGACGGCAGTGTCACGGGAGTGACGAGAGGGGATATTCTCGCACAGGAAGATCTGAAAGTTGTCATTATTAAGGCAAATACCGATGTGAAGATTGACGGCAAAATTTTATATGTTTCCTGCGATAACGTGACGGTGACAGGAAAAGATTCTGTTTCCATTAAAGAGGGAACCGGAATCGAGAAAACCTGGATCACGGAAGCAGAAGAAGTACCATCCACAGAGGCCGTCTTGGAGACAGAAAGTACGGAAGACGCAGGGGATGTCATTGAGGGAGAAGTGATCATAGGAACAGAGGAAGCTTCCGGCAATGATGTAGTCACAAATCTTTCCGGCGGTTCATCCGGTACAGATGTCTATACTTATATCATTTACAAATAGGCTCGCGATGATACAATAAATCATAAGTACGAGTTATAAATAATTGCATAATACAGCAATAATATAATAGAATGTGAGGAATTTATTATGGAAAAGACGATGGACAAAATCGTAGCACTTGCAAAATCAAGAGGATTTGTATATCCGGGTTCTGAGATTTACGGAGGTCTTGCAAATACATGGGATTACGGAAATCTTGGTGTAGAGTTGAAGAACAACGTAAAAAGAGCATGGTGGCAGAAATTCATTCAGGAAAACCCTTACAACGTAGGTGTTGACTGTGCCATCCTTATGAATCCACAGACATGGGTTGCATCCGGACATCTCGGAGGATTCTCTGATCCGTTAATGGATTGCAAAGAGTGCCATGAGCGTTTCCGTGCAGATAAGATCATTGAGGATTTTGCTGCTGAGAAGAACATTGAATTAAAGGGCTCTGTGGATGGATGGACACAGGAAGAAATGAGAGATTTCATCGAGGAACATCAGATCCCATGTCCTACATGTGGCAAACATAACTTCACAGACATCCGTCAGTTTAACTTAATGTTTAAAACATTCCAGGGTGTTACTGAAGATGCAAAGAACACAGTTTATTTAAGACCTGAAACAGCACAGGGAATTTTCGTAAACTTTAAAAATGTACAGAGAACTTCCAGAAAGAAAATCCCATTTGGAATCGGTCAGATCGGTAAATCTTTCCGTAACGAGATCACACCGGGTAACTTTACATTCCGTACCCGTGAGTTCGAACAGATGGAATTAGAGTTCTTCTGTGAGCCGGGTACTGATCTTGAGTGGTTCCAGTATTGGAGAGGATTCTGCCGTGACTGGTTACAGACACTTGGTATCAAAGAGGATGAGATGCGTCTTCGTGACCATTCACCGGAAGAACTTAGCTTCTACAGCAAGGGAACAACCGATATTGAGTTCTTATTCCCATTTGGATGGGGCGAGTTATGGGGTATCGCTGACAGAACAGACTATGACCTCACACGGCATCAGAACGTATCAGGACAGGATCTCACTTACTTTGATGATGAAAAAGGTGAGAGATATATCCCATATGTGATCGAGCCATCTCTTGGAGCTGACCGTGTGGTACTTGCATTCTTATGTGCTGCTTATGATGAGGAGAACATTGGTACAGAGGAAAAACCGGACATGAGAACCGTGCTTCATTTCCATCCGGCACTTGCGCCTGTTAAGATCGGTGTACTTCCATTATCCAAGAAGTTAAATGAGGGCGCTGAGAAAGTATATGCACAGCTTGCAAAGAAATATAACTGTGAGTTTGACGACAGAGGAAATATCGGAAAACGTTACAGAAGACAGGATGAGATCGGAACCCCATTCTGTGTTACTTACGATTTCGAGTCTGAGACAGACGGAGCAGTGACTGTCCGTGACCGTGATACGATGGAGCAGGAGCGTATCAAGATCGAAGATCTGGATGCATATTTTGCAAAGAAATTTGAATGGTAAGAGTTCCATAATATGGAATAGAATTTCAAATTGTGAAATGTGCATAAAAAATAGGCGAAAAGAAGCAAAAAAGTTGTTGCCTTTTGGTGAATGTGTGGTATTATAAGTATGTGCGTTTTGGAAAAACGTGCATACTTGTGACAAGAACAGGGGTTAATGCTCTCTGTTTGAATAAAAGTTACAGTATTTTATATTAGGAGGAATTATAAAATGGCAAACAAATGGGTTTATATGTTTAGCGAAGGCGACATGACCATGCGTAACCTGCTTGGTGGTAAAGGTGCCAACCTTGCAGAGATGACAAGCATCGGACTTCCTGTACCACAGGGATTCACAATCACAACAGAGGCTTGTACGCAGTACTACGAGGATGGACGTAAGATCAACGAT
>ULWD01036630.1_pt1 | contig 10865 bp, 15 predicted proteins | sample 1960011 | NCBI WGS metagenome assembly ULWD01 (sample SAMEA4835803, study PRJEB28245) | human gut metagenome | biome: gut microbiome; material: fecal sample | place: Denmark | collected 2008 | reverse complement strand
TATGGCATTAAATTATGCAGAGGTATGGTCTCCAGACCTATTAGAAATTATGGAGCAAGAATCTTTAACTTCACCATTCGTAACTACAGCAGTTAAATGGTTAAGTGCAAAAACATTTCATTTTACACAAATGAGTACAAGTGGTTATAAATCACATAGTAGATTAGGCGGATGGAACAAAGGAACATTTGCGCAAACAGATGTACCTTTCACATTAACACATGATAGAGATATATCATTCTTAGTAGATAAAATAGATGTAGATGAAACAAATGAAACAGCATCTATTAAAAATATTTCAGAAGTATTTCACAAAACTCAACAAATACCGGAGATGGATGCATATTTCTATTCTAAAGTTGCTACAGAAGCACAAAAATTAAATGGATATCATAGTTCAACAGCATTATCTTCATATACAAAAGAAAATGTATATGGAAAACTAAAAGCAATGTTAAGTGCTGGAAAACTAAGAAGATATGTAGCAAAAGGTGCATTAATTGCATATGTAAATTCTACAATTATGGATTTATTAGAACAGTCTACAGACTTTACAAGAAAAATAGAAATGACACAAATTGCAGAAGGTGGAATTGGTATAGAAACAAGAATTACAGATATTGATGGTGTAACATTAATAGAAGTAATTGATGACGAAAGATTTTATGATAAATTTGATTTTACAGATGGATTTGTACCAATTAAAAAGGTAACGGCAGATCCAAGTAAAAATATAGAAGCTGTAATAGGTTCTCATAAGATTAACGTACTAATAGCATCTCCATTAACTGTAAAAACAGTTCCAAAGATTGCAAGTATTTACTACTTTAATCCAGGACAACACACAGAAGGGGATGGATACTTATATCAAGATAGAAGTTTATCTGATACATTTGTATTCCCAAACGGAAAAGATAATAAAATTGATAGTATATATGTTGATGTAGACACAACTGAATATGCTGGAGAATAGGAGGTTACTATGTCTAAAATAAGAGTAGTAAAAGATAATGTATTATTATCTATTGATGAAGAAGAATTAACACAATATGAAGCAAGAGGATATTCAAGATTAGGAGCTACTAAAAAAGTAGCTCCTAAAGATCTTGAAAAGGAATTAAAGAAAATAAAAGAAGTTAACAAAGAGTTAACAGCAAAAATAACACAAGTTGAAGAAGAAAAGTCAGAACAAGCAAAAGTTAATGAAGAATTAACAGCAAAAATTGCTGAATTAGAAAAGAAAGTAAAATAAGAGGTGTTGCACATGATAACAGTTTATGCAACAAAAGATGACTATTCTAAATATGGATCTAATGTTTTAGAAGATGAAGAAATAAGAAAATATTTAGAATTAGCATCAATAGATATAAACAAAGCTACATTAACAAGAATTGAAAAAAGAGGCTTTAATAATCTAACAACACAACAGAGAGATTTAATAATCAAGGCTACATGTTTACAAGCAGAATATATAAAAGAGGAAGATGTATATGATGATAATAATATATCTAGCTATTCTATAGGAGGAAATTTAACAATAAATAAAAAAGAATCTCAAGATATAGCAGATAAATTAAATATATCAAAAATAGCTTTCTTTTATTTAAAACGAACAGGATTAACTCCTAGGATACTATGATTAAAAAACTAAATCCAAAACATTTAAAAAGATTATTAAATAATGAATGTGATGTTATTATATATAGAGAGGGCTTATCAGAAGATGGTGAACCTCTTGAAGCTTTAATTTTTAAAAATCGAAGATGTAGATTTGTTGAAGAAACAAAAGTTTTAATTGATTCTGACGGTAGAAAGATAGAATTGGTGGGAAAGATAATTTTACTTGGAGACGCATCTTTAATTGAAGAAAGAAAATATACAGTTAAGGAACTGAACTTAATGAGTCTAATAGAATTAAATTCGCAAAAAGTAAAATTAAAAACAAAGAAACAAAAAGTAAAAAAAATTTCGGGTGGACAAGTATCTGTAAATGACTGTACATATGAAATATATCGAGCAAGTAAACCAAGAAATCCGGACGGAACTGTATATATGACAGTATTGGAGTTGATGTAATATGAAAATAACATATAATACAAAAAATATAAATGAATTATTAGAAAATGCAAGATTAGCATTGATAGATACGGCAGAAGCGGTAAAAACAGATTTGATTCAAAGTCAAACAATGCCATTTGATACTGGTACAATGCAAAATGATAGTACTTTTGTAGATGATAAAAAAGTCATTAAAGGTATTGCTAAAATAGTAGTTGATACTGTTTATTCAAGAAAAGTATATTTTGATCCTGAAATACATATTAAACAAGGCAAAAATCCTAATGCAAAACAGTATTATTTTGATGATTATACGGTTGGAAGTAAAAAGGATTTACCTATAAAGTATTTCAAACAATTTATTCAGAGGAGAATGAAATAATGATAACTAAAATAAGTACAGTAAAAATAAAAGATTATTTAAAAAATATTATTACAGAGTGTCCAAAATGGTATATAGGACAAATGGATGAAAATCAAGAAAAAGCTATTGCTCTGTATGCTAATCGTAGACAATTAGAAGATAATTCTAAATATAAAAAATTAAAAACATATGGAATATTACCAATTACATTACTGTTAAGATGGACGAAAAATTATAATACGGCCGAAACAATGGCAAATAAGATTTATGAACTACTAGACTGTAGTTCTTTTTTTATTGATGATTATAATTGCTCAATTGAGTGTTTATATAACGGACCTATTGATTTAGGTACAGACGAAAAAAATATTTACAAGTTTTCAATAGAATTAAATTTATTATATAGAAAGGGTGAAAAATAATGGCAACTAAAACAGGAGTATATCCAGTATATGAAAACCAATTTCAAGTTGGTGCTAGTAAAGATTCATTAACAGATATAGCAGACATGGAAAGTTTCTCAGTCAAATTAGATAATGGAGTAGAAGAATGGAATCCATTAGACCAAAAAGGCTGGGTTAGACGATTAATGACTTCTAAATCTGTTACCATATCAATATCAGGCAAAAGAAATTTTGGAGATACTGGAAATGATTATGTAGCAGGACTTGCATTAAAAAATGGAAGAGAAGTTGAAGGGTGTTTACAATGGACATTTCCAAATGGTGCAAAATTAGTATTTGAAAATGCAATATTTAACATAACAAACTGGGGAGCAGGAAAATCAACAGAAGTTATTCCGTTAGAATTTGATGTGATGTCAAATGGAAAACCAACATACACAGAAGCAACAGGAGAGTAGGGATAACCCTACTCTTTAATTTTATATTTAGGAGGAATTTAAAATGGCAAATATAGATATTAGTTCAAAATTAAGTCATGAACCACAAACAATAACAATAGCAGAAGGTAAAACATATGAAGTAGACTGTGGAGCAGAAACAATGCTAAAAGCACAAGATCTATTTAAGAAAGATGATAGTTTAGATGGATTATTTAAAGCAATAGAATTATTACTAGGAAAAGAAGCCTTAGAAGAAATAAAAGAAATGAAAGTAAAAGTTACAGATTTAAAAGTTATTATTATAGCAATAATGGCACAAGTAAATGAAATACCTTATGAGGAAATGGAAAAACGATTTCAAGACAAGTAATGAAACAGAATTATGGTATGACATGGAAGAAGACTGGCCTTTGATTGAGGCAAGTTTAGCAAAACAATATGGAATAAGAATAAGAAAAGAAATAGACACAATGAGCTATGCAGAATTGTGTAATCTTATATCTGGCTTAATGTCAGATACACCACTACGGAAATATTGTTCAAATTCGTAACGAAGATGATGAGGAAATGTTAAAGAATTTTACACAAGAACAAAAAAATATAAGATGGAAATACAGAAACAAATTAGCAAAGAAAATGAGCAAAGAAGATTATGAAAAAGTTATTACAGAATTTCAAAAAGCATTTAAAGAAATGGCTGGTGATAACAAATGATAGAAGTAAGATGTCCAAACTGTAATCAACTTTTGTTAAAAGTTGAACAATGTAAGGGCGAAATAAAATGTATACGATGTAAGAAAACAATTAAAATTGATATAGATGAAAAAGACAGAGTGAGCAACACGACCATTAGTGGTGAGTAGTTAGCCAATACCTGCTTTTATCCTAAAAAAGAAGGGAGGAGTAGGTATGAGTACGAATGTAGGCTCTGTCGACTTTGAATTATTGCTAAATTCAAATCCATTTAACAAAGGACTAAAAAATGCAACAAATGCAATTAAAAGTTCAGGCGTAGAGAACTCATTAAAGAAAATTGGTAAATTAGCAGTAGCGGCATTTTCTGTTAAAGCTATAGTTAATTTTGGAAAAGAATGTATTAATTTAGGTTCGGATTTGGCAGAAGTGCAAAATGTTGTAGATGTTACATTTGGAACATTGAATACAGAAGTAAATAAATTTGCTGAAAATGCAATTACTCAATTTGGTTTAGGACAAACAGTAACAAAAAAATATGTTGGTACATTTGGAGCAATGGCAAAGGCATTTAATTTTAATAATGAGGCAGCATTAGCAATGTCAGAAACTTTAACAGGATTAACAGGAGATGTTGCTTCTTTCTATAATTTATCAAGCGATGAAGCATATACAAAATTAAAGTCAGTGTTCACAGGAGAAACAGAAACTTTAAAAGATTTAGGTGTTGTAATGACACAAAATGCACTTGACCAATATGCATTGGCAAATGGATATGGAAAAACAACATCTAAAATGTCTGAACAAGAAAAAGTTGCATTAAGATATAAATTTGTATTGGACAAATTAAATATAGCAAATGGAGATTTTGCAAGAACTAGTGATAGTTGGGCAAACCAAACAAGGGTATTAAGTTTAAGGTTTAATGAATTAAAAGCAGCATTAGGACAAGGTTTTATTAATATTTTTACACCTATTGTAAAAGGAATAAATATGGTACTTTCAAAACTTCAAGTGTTAGCAAATGCATTTAAATCATTTACAGAAATGATTTTTGGAAATGCTGGTGGAGATGATAGCACAAGTACTGTTTCAAACTTAGCATCAGATGCATCAAAAGCAAGTGATGCTGTAAGTGGTATAGGAGATAGTGCTAAAAAATCTGCAAAAGATTTAAAAAATTTAGCATCATTTGATACTGCTCAAATATTAAAGAAAGATGATAGTGATAGTTCTTCTAGTGGAAGTGCTGCAGGAGGAAGCATAGATACAAGTGGACTTAATTTAATAGATAATCTAAAAAAACAAGCAAGTGATATTGGAAAAATATTTGGAGATATTAATTTTGAACCACTTATTAATTCTTTTAATAGAGTTAAAGAAGCAGCACAACCATTGATAACAACAATAAAAGATGGTTTGAAATGGTTATATGATAATGTTTTAGTTCCATTATCAAGATGGACCGTACAAGATTTACTTCCAGCATTTTTAAATTTAGTTGCAGGAGCATTAACTGTTTTGAATCCATTAATAACAGCATTTAAACCAATTTTCCAATGGTTTTGGAATAATTTTTTAGAACCTATAGCAAAGTGGACAGGTGGATTAATAGTAGATACACTTAATTTACTAGCAGATGTTCTAACAAAAATAGGAAATTGGATGAGCAATAATCAAAGTGTGGTTACCGGAATGGAAATCGCAGTATTAGGATTTTTTAGTGCATGGAAGGTTGCAGAATTAATGTCTTTTATACAACAAGCTGGTGGAGTAATTGCTGTGTTAGGATTATTAAAAAATGCTATTTTGGGAAATGTAATTGCAAAAATTGCTGATAAAGCAGAAACAATTGCATTAACATTGATGTATGCAAAAGACTTTGTAGTAAGCATTGCATCGGGAACAGCAGCATTAGTTAAACAAGCAGCACAATGGGTTATAAATACAGGAGCTAAAATTGCAAACACAGCAGCAACTATTGCTAGTACTGCTGCAACAACAGCAGCAACGGTAGCAACATGGTTATTTAATGCAGCATTAGCAGTATTAACATCACCAATAACATTAGTTGTAGCAGCAATAGCTGCATTAATAGCAATAATAGTATTATTAATTAAAAATTGGGATAAGGTAAAAGAAACAGCAAAAAAATGCTGGGAGTATATACAAAATACATTTTCTAATGTTGGAGAATGGTTTTCAACAAAATTTCAACAAGCTTATAATGGGATTACAAAAGTATTTAGTAGCATAGGTAGTTTTTTTAGTGGAGTATGGGATAGAATAAAAAGTACTTTTAGTAATTTGGGAACAAGCATAGGAAATGCTATTTCTAATGCTGTTAAAAGTGGAATTAACGGTGTAATTTCACTTATTGAAAACACAATAAATAGAGCTATATCTTTAATAAATGGAGCGATAGGAGTAATAAACCTAATACCAGGTGTAAGTGTTGGAAAAATAAGCAGGGTAAATTTACCAAGATTAGCTCAAGGTGGATATGTAAAAGCTAATACACCTCAATTAGCAATGATTGGTGATAATAGGCATCATGGGGAAATTGTAGCTCCTGAAGATAAAATAATGTCATTATATAAGAAAGCTAATCAAGAAATGGGATTAGGAAATAATGAAAAAGTTATAGAATTACTTGAAAAAATAATACAAATTCTTGTTAATTTAAGTTTTGATTTTAATTTGTATATAGATTCATATGAGTTAAATAAAAGACTTGAGAAAATAAAAAATAAAAATAAATTTGCAACGAATGGAGGCTAAGTATGTATGAACCAAAATTAATAGTGAAAAATATTGTAGTACCAGGAATTGTTGAATTGATCCCCGGACCTGAACCCCTATGGGGTGATGGGACTGGTAGAAATGCTTTAGATGGACACTATAGTGGTACTTTTATAGGATACTTTACAACTTTAGATATAAAGTTTGGAATAGTATCAGATGAAGATTATAATTTAATAAAGACATTGCTTGAACATCCTTTTTTAGAGGATGTTCAATTTTCTCTAGAAAAAGATATGGGTTCCTATAAACAAGGAGATTTATTCATAGAAGATTTTTACAATGGTCAAGCTATAAAGTCTAGTCCGTTGGCATGTGGAGGATATTGGAATGAATTTTCCGTAATGTTAACAGCTATAGATAGGAGGCCACAATTAACATGAGTGTAAGTAGTGAATTTAAAAATATAACTAAAAAAATCAAACAACAAAATGTAAAATTAAGTATATGTGATGGGGAATCAGTAGTAAAAAGCATACATATGATGCCAGTACATATTTTCAATGCATTACCAATTTGGAAACTGAGAAAACAAAAAGAAGTAATAGCCAAAGAATTGAAATATAGTTTTGATGGACAATTATTTAAAACAATAATGAAACAAGTTGAAATTACTGTAAAAAATGCAAATGAAATAAAAGATAAAGATATAAACTTTAAATATGGTTTGTTTATTAATGATAAGTTCGAGTATGTAGATTTAGGTAATTATTTTATAAAAGATATAGAAGATAGTAAGAAAAAAGATGAAATAACGGTGACTGGATATGACAGAATGATAAGATTTATGAAAACATTTAAACAATCAGAATTACAATTGACATATCCTTGTAAAATGCTAAAACTAGTTCAAAGAATGTGTGAAGTCTGTGATGTAGAATTATATTCCACAGACTTTTATAATGCAGATTTAGATGTTACTGAAGATTTTTTTACTGCACAAGAATTAACATATAGAGATGTATTAGAAAAGATAGCTCAAGCAACATTAACAACAGCGTTTATAGAAGATAATAAATTAAATTTATATAAAATAAATGATGAAACATCTGAAAAAATAGATAAATCATATTTAACAGATTTAACAATAAAAGAAAAATTTGGACCAGTAAATGTATTAGTGTTAGGACGTGGAGATATAGAGGATAATGTTGAGGAACCTGATAAAGAAAGCATAAAACAAAATGGTAGATGTGAAATTAGATTTGATGAAAATGAATTTATAGAGTTTCAAAGAGAAAAAGTTATAAAAGGAATGTTTGAGCAAATAAAAGGACTTGAATATTATTCTTTTGAAGCTTCAGATGTTGGTGTAATGTGGCTAAAACCATGTGCTTGTATAAAACTGGGAGACAAAGAAAACAGCTTATATAAATCTTATTATTTAAAGGCAAATATAAAAATTAATACAGGAATATTAAGTAATATGGAAGCGGAAATACCTGAGACAACGGAAACAAAATATAAAGTTACAACAAAAGAAGAAAAGAAAACATTAAAGGTAGAAAGAATAGCAAAAAAAAATGAAGGATTAATACAAGATTTAATTCAAGAAACCTCAGAACAAGGCGAAAAAATAACTAAACACGAACAAGATATAAATAGTATAACAGATAAAGTTTCAAATATGGCAGATTTAACAAATAGTGTAACGGGAATGAAAACAATATCATTAGGAAACTGTATTAAAGGAAATCTATTAAAATTAACAATAAGAGGAAATAATACTGTATTTGATTATTTAACATTAAGCGATGATTTATATTTAAGTGACGATTTATACCTAAAAGGAGACAGTTTAATAGTAGTAACAGACAAAGATGGTAAATCCAAAGAATATGAGTTAAAGGTGCAAGAACCATTAAGACAAAATGGAACAACTTATGATGAATATATACTTGAAAAAGGACAATCAAAGGTAATAAGAAGAATAAATGAAGACGGAACAATAAAAGAAACACCAACAACAGAGAATTTAGGAAAGTTTGAAATATCTTTATCAGAAGGAATTAATACAATCACAATAAAAAATTACAATGCAGAGTTAACCGCAAAATGGGCTATAAAGAGTGAATATTCAGAAGTTTTTGCTACTAATGTTCAAATGGAAAGCAAAATAGAACAAACTGCACAAGAAATTGATTTGTCCGTAAATAAAAAGTTGGAAGGATATAGTTCGACCACGGAAATGAATAGTGCTATTGAGTTAAGGGCTAATAAAATAGAAAGTTCTGTAGCAGAAACTTATAGCACAAAGAATGAATTATCTAAGGCAGAGTCAAAAATAGAGCAAACAACAGAAGGAATAAAAAGTACAGTATCAAAGAAGGTAGGAAAAAATGAAATTATTTCAGAAATTAATCAATCTAGTGAAGAAGCTACAATTAATGCAAATAAAATCAGTCTTAAACGGAAAAGAGATAAATTTAACAGGCGATAATGCAACAATAAAAAGTAATAATTTTAATGTAGATAAAGATGGAAATATGACATGTAAAAATGCAACAGTAACAGGGAATGTAACAGCATCGAGTGGAAAAATAGCAGGATATACAATAAATGGAAATATGTTGGTGGGAGCCAATGTTGGAATTAGTGGAAAATCAGGAGAAGGATGGGCTTTTTGGGCAGGTTCAAATGATGCGGGAAGTGCACCTTTTAAAGTAGGACATGACGGTTCGGTTTATGCTTCAAATGCAAACATACAAGGAACTATAAATTCTTCATCAGGTAAAATAGGTGCATTTAAAATTGGCTCAAGTAATTTAACAAGTGATGATGGAAGTTCTGGTGCACACATGAATTTAGATGCAAACCAAATAACATTTAGTAAACGAAGTGGAAGTTCAGTATATAATCTAGGACAAATTAGTGTATTTAGTTCCAATACAAATATAAATTTTTTAAGAAGTGATGGCAATAAATCAAAATTATACGTAGATACCGTGTATGCTTATGACTATGAAACTTTATCATTAGCAGAAAAGAAAAAGAACTTTGAAAAAATGAATAATGCTTTAGATATTATAAAACATACAGATATTTATAAATACAACTTAAAAAACGAAGATAATAAAGCAAAAAAACACATTGGATTTGTTATTGGAGATGATTTTAATTATAGTAAAGAAATTACAACAGAAAACAATGATGGAGCAGAGTTATATAGTTTTGTATCAGTATGTTGTCAAGCTATAAAAGAACAACAAGAACAAATAGAACAAATGAAAAAAGAAATACAAGAATTGAAAGGAGAAAGATAAAATGGCATATAGTAAAACAAATTGGGTTAATGGGCAAACACCGATTAATGAGACTAATTTGAATAAGATAGAGAATGAATTAGAGAGTTTAGAGAATGGCTTTGTAAATGTAAAAAATATATTAAGCCAAGTTAAACAATATGATTACACATTGAGTTGTGGACTAATTTTAAATTTTTTAAAATGTGGAAAAATGGTTACTTGTTTAGCACAAGGAATGATAAGTAATTTAACGGCGGATAATATTCAAACAGTATCTATCTCTACTGATTTAAAACCGATGTTACAATTTAGACAAGCTTTTGTTCTTGAAGAATCAGGTATTTTAGCATATATAAACTTGCAACCTAGCGGTGTCCTTGAATTTAGAGTGAAAACAGCAATAACAAGTAATAAATTTCCACGATTTTCTTTTACTTATATTGCAGAAAATTAAAAAAATTAGGAGGAAAAATATGTCAACAGAAACAGAAAAATTAAAACTATTTAAATGGGATACAACAAATCAAAGTGATTTGGATAGTAACTTCGATATAGATAAGGCACTTAATAATAACTGGGATAAAATAGAGAAACGTTCTGATGAAATTGATTCTAAATTATCAGAATTAGAAAATAGTAAAGTAAATAAAATAGACGGAAAACAATTATCAACCAATGATTTCACTAACGAATATAAAGAGAAATTAGACGGTTTAAATAACTATAACGATACGGAGCTTAAAAATGATATAAATAAAAATACTGAAAAAATAGCACAAAATACTGAAAGCATTCAAACAAATAGAACAGACATAGATAAGATATTGTCAGAGTACATAACAAAAGCAGTAAATGATTT
>ULWD01049236.1_pt1 | contig 10873 bp, 8 predicted proteins | sample 1960011 | NCBI WGS metagenome assembly ULWD01 (sample SAMEA4835803, study PRJEB28245) | human gut metagenome | biome: gut microbiome; material: fecal sample | place: Denmark | collected 2008 | reverse complement strand
AGTATACCCGTTTTGGCCCCCATGTGCAACCGCAAGATGCAAAAAAGGCATTGCAGACGCGCGGCCCGCAATGCCTTTTTTCATAATTACAAAACAAAATCAGAACGTCAGGTTGCCGAACTCGGAAAGCTTCAACTGTTCGTTGTGCTGCTCGGCCCAGTTGATGCTCCACGGGCTGCCGAACAGCAGCAGGTGGTTGCCCTTCAGGTCCTCGATGCAGCGGGTGTCGCTGGTCAGGTCCAGTGTTTTGGGGTCCAGCTCGTCCGGGTCGTTCATGATCCAGCGCAGGTGCTCATACGGCAGGGTCTGCATACGGATGTCAACGTTATATTCGTTGCGCAGGCGGTATTCCAGCACTTCCAGCTGCAGTACGCCGACCACGCCGACGATAACTTCCTCCATACCGGAGCCAAGGTCGCGGAAAATCTGGATCGCGCCTTCCTGTGCGATCTGCTCCATGCCTTTCACAAACTGCTTGCGCTTCATCGTGTCCACCTGGGTCACGCGGGCAAAATGTTCCGGTGCAAAGGTGGGGATGCCCGCAAACTGCACATGCTGCTTGCCGGTGCACAGCGTATCGCCAATGGAGAAGATGCCCGGATCAAACAGACCGATGATATCGCCGGCATAGGCTTCGTCCACGATGGCGCGGTCGTCAGCCATCAGGCTGGTGCCGGTAGCAAGCTTGATGTTCTTGCCCTCCTGCACATGGAATGCTTCCATGCCGCGCTCAAACTTGCCGGAGCAGATGCGCAAAAACGCAATGCGGTCGCGGTGATTCTTGTTCATGTTGGCCTGGATTTTGAACACAAAGCCGCTGAACTGCTCGCTGCAGGGATCCACCACATCGCCGGTGGGGGCATCCTTGCGGGGCAGTGGCGGCGGGGTCAGGCGCAGGAACTCTTTCAGGAAAGGTTCCACGCCAAAGTTGGTCAGCGCGGAGCCAAAGAATACGGGGCTCAGCTGGCCGTGCTGCACAGCGTCCAGGTCAAACTCTTCGGCGGCGCCATCCAGCAGCTCAATGTCGTCAGCCAGCTTCTGGTGGTTGGCCGCGCCGATCAATTCGTCCATTTCGGGTGCGCCCAGCTCGGCGGTGATCTCGTCCACCATCTTCACGCCGTTGGCGCGGCCATCGCTTTCAAAAGCCAGCACCTTGCGGGTGCCGCGGTCAAACACGCCCTTGAACTCCTTGCCGCAGCCGATGGGCCAGTTCATCGGGTAGGTTTTGATGCCCAGGATCGTCTCAATGTTTTCCATCAGTTCAAACGGGTCGCGGGCTTCGCGGTCCATCTTGTTGATGAAGGTGAAAATGGGGATGTGGCGCAGGGTGCAGACCTTGAACAGTTTGATGGTCTGGGCCTCAACGCCCTTGGCGGCGTCGATGACCATGACGGCGGAATCCGCCGCCATCAAGGTACGGTAGGTATCCTCGGAGAAGTCCTGGTGGCCGGGGGTATCCAGAATGTTGATGCACTTGCCCTGATAGTTGAACTGTAAAACAGAGGAGGTAACAGAGATACCGCGCTGTTTTTCAATATCCATCCAGTCAGAAACGGCATGTTTGGCGCTCTGCTTGCCCTTGACGGAACCGGCGGTCTGGATGGCTCCCCCGTACAGCAGCAGCTTTTCGGTCAATGTGGTTTTGCCGGCGTCCGGGTGCGAAATGATCGCAAACGTCCGGCGGCGCTCGATTTCTTCACGCAAAGTTGCCATGAAAGTCAATACTCCTTTATTCCATTGCAATGTGACTTTTTACGGTTGTCTGCTTCCGTCACATGGGGAACACTCCTCTATCACTCTGGTTTTCAGGCGGCACCTGAACTATTACAAGAAAGGTTACAAGACATACCTTTCTATTTTACTATGATTTTTAAGGGATTGCAACGCCTGATACCGGATTTTTGGCCGGCAAGGGGAGAAAAAAAGCAAAATTTGATGGAAAATGCGTGGTGGGGGACCATCATCCCGCCGGGGGAGAAAGGCAAATGTTTGACTGTACGCCACAGATTCTAATAATGTTCCAAGATTTTATTTGTAGAGACGCACATTGTACGCCCGCTGCCTTGTGGGTGGGTGACGGGGTAAGATATCCGGCAAGGCGCGTCTGCGGGACGATGCCGAGCATCGTCCCCTACAGATTATTTGTTGGCTTGCAACACATTACAAAATGTTCCGATGCTTAGTTTTGTATACCATGATATATTGACTGTAAAACCTTAAAATAAAATTGGCTTCCCTTGAGGGCGACAGAAGGGACCGGGCGCTGTTTGTTGCAAAATAAAATCAAAGAGCGAACATACTCGTCAGGACTTACTTATTCGCCTCCGCATGGGCGGTGGCTTCCGCCACATACCCTTCGGCATTTTTTCGGTTGGCTTCCACCAGAGCGGGGCTGGCGGCTTCACGCACCTTGGCGGGCACACCCATGGCCACCATGCCGTCCGGGATCACGGTGTTTTCCAGCACCAGCGCCCCGGCGGCCACCACGGCATTTTTGCCCACCACGGCGCCGTTCATCACCGTGGCGTGCATACCGATCAAAGCGCCGTCCCCCACCGTACAGCCATGCACCACTGCACTGTGGCCGATGGATACATTTTTGCCGATCGTTACCCCCAGGTTTGGCCCGGTGTGCAGCACGGCGTTGTCCTGGATATTGCTGTTTTTGCCAATGCGGATGGCGCCGGTATCTCCGCGCACCACCGCGCCGTACCACACGCTGCTGCCAGCGGCCAGCACAACATCCCCGGCCAGGGTGGCGTTGGGGGCCACAAAGGCTGCACTGCCAACATCCGGCGTTTTGCCGTATACTGTGATAACTGCCATAATTTTACCTCCCTGCCCGGAATAATTCTACCGCCGGGCACTGTTAGTTAAATTGAAAAACAGGCCTGTGTTTGCTATACTTTTACTATATTAAATAATATATTACGTTGCTTCAGGAAAAGCAATCAGGGGGAAACAAATATGATAAAAATGGTTTGCAGCGATCTGGACGGCACCCTGCTGCAATATGGGAAAAAGCTCATTGAAGGCGAAATTTTTGATGAGATCCGCGCTTTGCATGACCGTGATATCCTGTTCTGCCCGGCCAGCGGGCGGCAGTATACCAGCCTGCGCAAACTGTTCGCCCCTGTGGCAGACGATTGCATCTACCTGTGCGAGAACGGCGCGGTTGTCTACCGCGGTGGCAAAGTAATCGCCAAAACGCCGATGCCCCGCGCCCTGGCAGAAGAAATCGCCTGGGATTTCTGGAACAACACCGAGGACTTAGGCGAAGTGATGCTTTCCGGCGAAAACATGTCCTACCTGATGGAGCGCGGGCACGGCGTGGTGGACCGCATCAAGTTCATTGGCAACAATTATACGGTCATCACAGACCCCGCCCAGATCCCGGAGGATATCGTCAAGGTGTCCGTCTATTTGGTGGACGGCGTGGAGCCGTTTGTGGAGCGCTTTGTGCCCAAATGGCAGCAGGCCAACTGCGCCGTGGCGGGACCCAAGTGGATCGATACCACCGTGGCCAACAAGGGAATTGGCGTACAGAGCATCTGCCGTGTGCTGGGCATTGACCCGGCGGATGTGATGGCCTTTGGCGATAACTATAATGATGTTGCCATGCTGGATTTGGTAGGTCACCCTTACATTATGTCCACCGCTGCAGCGGAGCTGCGCCGGCGCTATGCAAACCATACCCCCCGGCCGGAGGATACCCTGCGTGCCTTCCTGGCCAGGCAGGAAAACTGAAACCGAGTGAATCCACAATATTGTTAAAAACATTTTGTTGATTTTGTGAAAGTTTACAAAAAACGACAGGGCAAAATGCAGTATTTGCATTGACTTTGCTCAACATTGCTGATATAATCAAATTGTTAAATTCTCCACAGGCTTGTTGAAAAGCTGTGGAACAGAGAGGAAGACGCATCTATGAAGCAGTTTGATTATACCATTCAGGAAGCAGTTGGCATCCATGCCCGTCCGGCCGGTTTGCTGGTCAAAGAGGTCAAAAAGTATAAGAGCACTGTTACCGTCATCAAGGGCGATAAATCCAGCAACGCGCTGAAACTGATGGCTTTGATGGGTATGGGCGTTAAGTGCGGCGATACCGTTACCGTTACCGTGGAAGGCGAGGACGAGGATACCGCAGCACCGGCACTGGAAGCTTTCTTCAAAGAGCATTTGTAATTGAATCCTTTTGTTTGCGGCACCTGCCCCAGCAAGGCCCTTACCCGGCGCTGGGGCAGGCAGCCGCATTTTGTTTTCTGCTGCATTTGGTTGTATAAAATAACCAGTCAGGATTCCATTGAACACCAAAGAAAGGACGCTTGTTATGATCAGTATTCAGGGCAAGGGCGTATCTTCCGGCGTTGGCGTTGGCCCGCTTTATTTCTATCACCGCACCAAAACCGAGATCCCCCGCTATACCGTGACCGATCCCGATGCCGAGTGGCACCGTTTCAAGGGCGCGCAGACCGCCGCCATTGAGCAGCTGGGCGAACTGGCCGAAAAGGCCCGCGCCGAAGCCGGCGATGAAGCCGCCATGCTGTTTGAGACCCACCAGATGATGGCCGAGGATCTCGATTACGAGGAAGCCATCTCCGACCATATCAACAATGAAAAGATGAACGCCGAAGCCGCGATTTCGGATACCGCAGTTCAGTTCGCCGCCATGTTTGAATCCATGGACGATTCCTACATGCAGGCCCGTGCGGCAGATGTGCGCGATGTATCGGATCGCATCCTGGGGATCCTGTCCGGTGCAGTGCAGGGCGGTATTGCTTCGGATGTGCCGGTGCTGCTGGCTGCGGACGACCTGGCACCTTCGGAAACTGTGCAGCTGGATAAATCCAAGATTTTGGGCTTCATCACTGCGGGCGGTTCCGGTTCCAGCCACACGGCCATTCTGGCCCGCACCATGGGCATTCCCGCCATTGTGGGCGTGGGCGATGCCCTGAAGCCGGAGTATGAGGGCCGCTCCTGCATTATTGACGGCGCTACCGGCAATGTGGTGATCGACCCGGACGATATGACCCGTGATTACCTGCTGAAAAAGCGGGAACAGCAGCTGCGCCTGCAGCGCCTGCTGGAGACCCTGAAAGGCCAGCCCAATGTGACCAAGGATGGCAAGAGCATCCGCATTTACTGCAACATTGGCTCCCCGGACGACGTACATGCCGTGCAGGTCAACGATGGCGGCGGCATCGGCCTGTTCCGCAGCGAGTTCCTGTACCTGAACAGCCCGGATTACCCCACCGAGGACCAGCAGTTTGAAGCCTACAAAAAGGTTCTTGCCGATATGGACGGCAAGGAAGTTATCATTCGCACGCTGGATATCGGCGCGGACAAGCAGATCGGCTACTTTAACCTGCCCAAAGAGGATAACCCGGCTATGGGCATGCGCGCTCTGCGTATCTGTCTGACCCGCCCGGAAATCTTCAAGACCCAGCTGCGTGCCCTTTACCGTGCTTCCGCGTTCGGCAAGCTGGGCATCATGTTCCCCATGGTGACCAGCGTGTGGGAAGTGCGCGAAGCCAAAAAGTACTGCGAGGAAGTCAAGCGCGACCTGAAAGCTGAGGGCATTCCCTTTGCGGAGGATGTGCAGGTCGGCATCATGATCGAAACCCCGGCAGCGGCCATCATGAGTGACCGTCTGGCCAAGGAAGTGGATTTCTTCAGCTGCGGCACCAATGACCTGACCCAGTACACCCTGGCCTGTGACCGCCAGAACAATGATCTGGGACGTTTTTATGACCCGCACAACCCGGCAGTGCTGCGCCTGTTGAAGATGGTGACGGAGAATGCCCACAAGAACGGCATTTGGGTTGGTATCTGCGGCGAGCTTGGCGCGGACCTGACCCTGACCGAAACCTTCCTGGCGATCGGTGTGGATGAGCTGTCCGTCAGCCCGCGCGCGGTGCTGCCCCTGCGCAATGCCGTGCGCATGACCGATACCCGCGAAAGCGCACCCCGCCTGCTGGCCGCCATCGATGCCGAGTACCCGGAAACGCTGTGAGGGGCTTTACGGAGGATTTGTGTTCCTTCTTTGAAAAGAAGGAACCGAAGAAACTAATAGAACACAAAAGATAAATAAAGGCGCATCACACAAAACCATCGTGTGGTGCGCCTTTTTGATGTTGGCTTTATAGAAATTGGTACAAGTTGAAAAACAATCTGTAAGGAACGGTCTAGACCGTTCCTTACAGAGCATTTTATAATGTGTTGCAAACCAACAAAGCATCTGTAGGGCGGGGTGCCCTCACCCCGCCGCGGAGAAACCATGCCTATCGCGGTAAACGCTGCAATTTATTTGTAGGGGACGATGCTTGCATCGTCCCGCGGAGCGTATAACGGTAAAAATCTACCGCGCACCATCACCCCATCACCCGAATTACCCCCAGCACCAACAAATGCACCGGGTAAAACAGATAGAAAAACCAGTGCGAAAAATTCTTTCCCCGCGCCGCCCGCTGGCCATTGTACAGATACAAGATCACAAACCCGGATGCAGCGATCCCTGCCATGCTGCCGCAGGCCATCAGCAAACACTGTGCGGTGGGGTAAAGCCACACGCTGCTGGTGTAATTCAGCCAGCCAAACAGCGCGGCAGAAAGCGCAAAACTGAACCGCAGTCGTTTTTGGTCCTGGCCGGACCAGCGGAAGAGCAGGGTGAACACCGGGGCCAGCAGCGCCCAGTCACAAAACAACGAACCAAAAATCAGCAGTACGATCAGCACGCCGCGCAAAAAACGGTTCCGGATGGTTTCGATACACAACAAGATACAAAAACACAGGAACAGCGTGAACATCATGTTGAAATCCTGAAATTCCAGAATGCCGTTTTGGGCAAACGCCATCGAGAACGGCACCTGTGAAACCACACCGAACCCGAACAGCCGTAAGGCATACTGTTTGCGGCTGTGGGTGTACCGGAAGCCCTCTACCAGAAAATAGCACAGGGTAATGGCGGTAAAGTAGCCGATATCCACCAGCACCTCGTACCAGAGGGTGCCCGGCACCAGAAAAATATTGGCGATGTGGTTCAGCAGCATGGCGGTCATCGCGATGTATTTGATCACATCGCGGTTCAGCACCCGCCAGCCGGGGCTTTGTGTTTGCTGTTGCAGCATTGGCAGCACTTCCTTTTTTGGGGGTTCACAGCGGCAGCGGTTATTTTTCCCGCTTAATGACAAAGCAGGGCAGGGGAGCGGTATCGGCCCAGTTGGCAAATTCGCAGATCAGCACGGTATAATCGGCCAGCGGCAGGCTGCGGAAAAACTCCGCCGCAGCCTTTTTCTCCGCATTGCCGATCACCTTGCCGCTGTACAGCACCGCGGCAAGCACGCCGCCGGGCTTCAGGGCGTCCAGCCCGGCCTGCAGCGCGGGCAGGGTGGAATCTGCCGTGGAGTGTACATCGTGCGCGGCACCTGGCAGCCAGCCAAAGTTGAACATCACGCAGTCCGCACTGCCCGGCGGGGCAAAGCGCAGCAGCTCCCGATGGTCGCAGCATTCCGCGCGGCCAATAGCAGCCATGCCGTTGGCGGCCAGCAGCGCATTGGTGTTGGCCGCGGCCTGAGGCTGGATATCCAGCCCGATCACCCGGCCATTTTCCCCGGCAACGCTGCATAAAAATAGGGTATCGTGCCCGTTGCCGCAGGTGGCATCCAGATACAGTCCGCCCGGTGCCAGTGTGCTGCGCAAAAAGCGGTGGGTCAGCTCCACTGCCGTCAGGTCCGGCACGCGGCGGCGCACCAGCAGGCCGCCGCGCGGCACAAAACCGAACTTTGCCGCCAGCGCCTGCGCAGCGGTATTGCCGGCATCCGGCAGTGGCGCGGTGAATTCGCTGGGGGCAGTCCGGTCAAAGCCGCCGTTCTGGCGCAAAACCTCCCGCAGCAGATAGCTTCCGTACCCGCGGCTCTGCCATTCCGGGGCAATTTCCAACGCTTCAAAACAATCGGCACAGGTAACGGCATGGCCGATGCAGCCTTTCTCTTTATATAACGAATAGACACAGCGGTTTTGTGCGTCCAGTGCCGTTTTTTCAATCCGCATGGGCAAGCTCCCCCTAATGTTTCAGTCTGCAACTGATTGTACGGCATGGGGCGGATAAAGTCAAACCACAGCCCAAACTGACCGGATTTTTGGAGATTTCACATTTCTTTCACGCAGTCGCGAAACTGTTTTCACAATTAGCGGTTATACTGTAGGCACAAGGTTGAGGGAAGCAAGAAAGACAAAGCAAAAGCTTTCGCCAGACCGTGTATCACCGCCCGGCGGCCCCCAAGCGCCGTGCGGCAGAACAAAGGAGAGATTTTTCATGAGTGAATATGATTATTCGGGTCTTTATAATAATGGTGGCCCGCAAAATAATAACGGGCAGCCAGCGGGCACTCAGCCGGAACAGCCCCAGGCAGAGCAGTCCGGTTACCCCAATGTGGGCAGCAGCGGAGTGAACACCGCCAACACCGCACAGACAGATTATTCTAATTATTCCAGCCAACAGAACAGCAGCTATAACCCCCAGGGCCCCGTTGCAGGCAATGGCGGTAACGGTGGCAACGGCAATAACGGCGGCTACAATGGCTACAGCTATTCCAGCAACCCACAGCCCCCGCAGAACGAGCCCAAAAAGAGCCACGGCGGCAAAAAGGTTTTGCTGCGTGTGGCGGCCTGCATCGGTGTGGTAGCCCTTGGCTTTGGCGGTGGCCTGGCAGGAACTGTGGTTGCCAGCCGCACCGGCTTGACCGGCGGCCAGGTTGTGGTCCAGCAGGTCCAGCGTGACGCCAACACGGATTCTGTATCCCAGGGCAGCACCAACGGCACCAACCTGTCGATTCAGGATGTTGCCGCGCTGGTACAGCCCAGCGTTGTGGCCATCACCACCGAGCAGATGGTCAGCACCAACACCTGGTTTGGCGGCAGCTATGTGCAGAGCGGTGCAGGCTCCGGCGTGATCATCTCGCAGGATGGTTACATTGTGACCTGTGCCCATGTGGTTTCCGGCGCAAATAACATCACGGTACAGCTGGCAGACGGAACAGAGTATACCGCAACGGTCGTTGGCCAAGATTCTACTTCGGACGTTGCAGTCCTGAAAATCGAAGCCACCGGTCTGACTCCGGCTGTGATTGGCGACAGCGACAGCCTGGCTGTTGGCGAAACCACCGTTGCCGTTGGCAACCCGCTGGGTACCCTGAGCAACACCGTTACCAATGGTATTGTCAGCGCCTTGAACCGTGAAGTTACCGTTCAGGGCAACGATATGAACCTGATCCAGACCAGCGCTTCCATCAGCCCGGGCAACTCCGGCGGCGGCCTGTTCAATGCAAACGGTGAGCTGATCGGTATTGTCAACGCCAAGAGCAGCTCCAGCGATGCAGAGGGGCTTGGCTTTGCAATCCCCATCAATACCGCCATGGAAATGGCAAAACAGATGATCGAAAAGGGTTATGTTGCCCGCCCGGCCATGGGTGTTACGGTCATCACCATCAATGATGCCCAGACTGCTATGCAGTACGGCGTCAGCAACTATGGTGTGTATATCTACCAGATCGCATCCGGCAGCGGTGCCGAAAAAGGCGGCCTGAAGCTGGGTGACCGCATCATCTCCATTGATGATGTGGCAGTCTCCAGTGCATCCGATGTACAGAAGTATTGCCAGAGCAAGGAAGTTGGCGATACCGTTACCCTGCAGGTAGAGCGTGATGGCAAGGTCATCAGCTGCGAAGTGACCCTGGGCGAAAGCACCCAGTCCACCGCAACGGCTGAAAGCGGGAACTAAGTTCTTTACGGGAGTTTTTTGTCCCTTCTTTGAAAAGAAGGGACCGAAGAAACTTTAGGCAATACCGCATAATTCTAAGTGCCGATACGGCGAGCGAGGTGCGGCAGATGCCAAGCCAAAAGCGCAGATAATACTTTGTGTATTATCGAGCATTTTGGCAACGCAGATGCCGTGCCGCAGCCGCCGGAGCGGTGCTTAAGCCGTCAGGTGGGAATTGTGCGGTATTGCCTTTAGTATAGCAAAACAGAAAAAATAAAATTAAGGCGCATCACACAGGGATTGTGTGGTGCGCCTTAATTTTATTTTATGTGATAATATGATTAAAGTTTCTGCTTCCTTCTTTTCAAAGAAGGAACAAAATCCCCCGTAAAAACCTCACATATCATGATTCTCAATCAGCTTGCGGCCCATCAGAACGCCCATGACGGAGGCCATCATCAGGCCGCGGGTCCATCCGGAGGAATCGCCCAGGCAGTGCAGGCCGGAAATGTTCGTTTCCAGGTCGGTGTCCATCTTGACCTTGTTGGAATAGAACTTCAGCTCCGGGCTGTACAGCAGGGTTTCCGGTGCGGAAAAGCCGGGGGCAACATGGTCCACCATCTTGATGAACTCAATAATGCTCACCATGGCGCGGTACGGCATGGCGGCGGTAATGTCGCCCGCAACGGCATCTTTCAGGGTAGGACGCACATTGGAATGTGCCAGCTCCTTGGCCCAAGTGCGCTTGCCGTCCAGAATATCACCGTAGCGCTGTACCAGAATGTGCCCGGCACCCAGCATGTTGGTCAGTTCGCCAACCTTCTGGGCATAGGCAATGGGCTGGTTGAACGGTTCGGTAAAGTTGTGGCTGACCAGAATGGCCAGGTTGGTGTTGCCGGATTTCAGATCCTTGTAGCTGTGACCGTTGACGACCGCCAGGTCATTGTCATAGTTTTCCTGCGCGACAAAGCCGCCGGGGTTCTGGCAGAAGGTGCGGACCTTGTTCTTCCACGGGTTGGGGTAACCAATCAGCTTGCCTTCGTACAGAACCTTGTTGATGGTCTCCATGATCTCGTTGCGGCACTCCACACGCACACCAATATCAACGGTGCCGGG
>ULWD01017656.1_pt1 | contig 10876 bp, 9 predicted proteins | sample 1960011 | NCBI WGS metagenome assembly ULWD01 (sample SAMEA4835803, study PRJEB28245) | human gut metagenome | biome: gut microbiome; material: fecal sample | place: Denmark | collected 2008 | reverse complement strand
GCGAAGTGGGCGGCGGCATGGAAGAAGTCGTGGTCGGCGTCGTTGGTGTGCTGCAGCTGGAAGTGCTGGAGTACCGCCTGAACACCGAATACAACGTCGAGATCCGGATGCAGCAGCTCCCCTTCGAGCAGCTGCGCTGGGTGAAGAACGACCCCGACACCTACAACCTGCGGGACCTCGACCTGACCAGCGACACCAAGGCCGTGGAGGATATGAAGGGCAACCGTCTGCTGCTGTTCACCTCGGACTGGGCCATCCGCTGGGCCGAGACCCACAACGAAACGCTGGAACTGAGCGAGTTCGGCAACATCTAAAACGATCCCAAAGAGCTGCTGTGCGGGGCGGGACTCCAAACAGCAGCTCTTTTTGGATAGAAAACAAAAATACAACAAAGAATGCCAGAAATGGGATGAGACAGGCCCCCGATGGGGAACACTTCTGGCATGGAGGAAAATAAGATGCAGAATATCACGATCGGAAAAAGCGGCATCGAGGTACCCTTTCTCGGTATGGGCACCTGGGCCATTGGCGGCGGCAGCTGGTGGGGCGACAACGACGACGTCCTGTCGGTGAACGCCATTGAAGCGGCGGTCGAGCAGGGCATCCGCTGGATCGACACGGCCCCCATCTACGGCTTGTACCACAGCGAACAGGTCGTGGGCGAGGCGCTCCGGCACATCGACCGCGACAAGGTGGTCCTCTCCACCAAGTGCGGCCTGGAATGGCGGCACGAGACGCCGGTGCTCCACAAAGTCGTGGACGGCACCGCAGTCTACCGCGACCTGTCCGCCCAGAGCATCATCGAGGACGTGGAAGAGAGCCTGAAGCGGCTGGGCACCGACCATCTGGATGTCCTGTACACCCACTGGCAGAGCCCGGATCTCGGCCTCTACCCGCTGGAAGAGACCGTCGAGGCCATGATGAAGCTCAAGGAGCAGGGCAAGATCCGCGCCATCGGTGCGTCGAATGTGACGGCGGACATCATCCGCGGCTACTGCAAGTACGGCCAGCTGGACGTCATCCAGGAGAAGTACAGCCTGCTGACCCGCCGCGTGGAAAAGCAGCTGCTGCCCACCTGCAAGGAGCTGGGCGTGTCCATTCAGGCCTACTCTCCGCTGGAGCAGGGCCTGCTGACCGGCAAGGTCACGATGGAGACCACCTACCCGGAGGGCAGCACCCGCAACACCAACCCCAGCTTCCAGCCCGCCCGCCGTGCGCAGGCCATTGAGCTGCTGGAAAAGTGGGGCGACCTGACCGAAAAATACGACTGCACCCTCGCGCAGCTGGTCATCGCGATGACGGCCCGGATGATCCCCGGCCTGCATGTGCTCTGCGGTGCCCGCACCCCGGAGCAGGTGCGCGACAACGCCGGTGCCCTGCACATCCAGCTCAACGGCGCAGATGCCGTCCGCATGAAGTGGGATGTGGACGCCATTTCGTAATAGGATGGTTAAATGGACAGAGAAGAAGCGATAAATCGTCTGCTGAGTGAGATTGAAAAAGGCCGCCAATCTGGTGATACAGAAGGCTGGTTAAGCATTGAAGAAGTCGAAAGGCATTTTCGCGAAAAAGCAGAAGAGTTTCGGAATCAATAACAGAAGAGGAGCCGCGGCCATTGGCCGCGGCTCCTCTTCGGTTATGCTTCTTTCAGCATCTGCTGGATCTTTCGTTTGGCGCGGCAGTAGGTCACGCAGGCCCAGTTGGCGGTGTGGCCGAAGATCGCACCGATCTTTTCGTAGGAGAGCTCGCCGAAGACCCGGAGGGTGAACACCTCCTTGTACGGCTCTTCCAGCCGGTGGAGGCACTGGTGGATGGTAAAGGCGGCGTCTTCGTCGATGAGCAGTTCGTCCAGGTCCGGCTGCGGGGCAGCGGCGGGCGGGAACGCCTCGTCCAGCGGGACGGTCTGTTTCGCCTTGCGGCAGTGGGAGTAATAACAGTTCCGCGCTACGGTAAAGAGCCAGGCGCGGATGTCCTGTCGGCCATCAAAGTGCTTCAGACCGTTCAGGGCCTTGAAAAACGTCTCCTGCGTCAGTTCTTCGGCCAGCGATTCCGAGTGGGTGAGCCCCTGCAAAAACAGGAACACATCCCGGAAATAGAGCCGGTAAAGTGCATCCATGTCCATGGGCTAGGCCCTCGGATAGAGGCCCAGCTCCTGCTCGGTGCCGTAGACGATGGTGCCATTGAGGCGGTAGGCCGAGACCGGCTGGCCTTCCCGGTAATGGAGCGTTTCGTCGGCACAGACGACGGCGAGCAGCTGGGTGTTGGAAACGGCGATGGTCTTGGAAGATGCCGCGCTCCCGAACACCCCGGCCAGTGCGGCGTGGAAGTGCGGGAAACGGTAGTGCACGGCCTGCACCGTCACGGTCGGGCTGCCCCAGCTGAAGGGCTCGTCCAGCGTCAGCCAGACGCCCTCGCCCTGCACTTCGAGGATGCAGAGGTTGGCAGAGTCTTCTTTCCGGTTGTAGGTCCAGAACCGGGCTTCCTCGACGGTGGCGGGAGCCTCGGCGCTGTACATCCACACGGCCAGTGCCAGAGCGCACACCACGGCCAGCACGGCCGCCAGAGTGGTCAGCAGCTGCTTTTTCCGCAGGGTAGCATGGACCTGTTTCAGCGGGGCGTCGGCCTGCGCATCGGCCTGCACCGGGACTGGCAGGCGGATGCTGTGCAGTTCGTCCCGGCAGGCCGGGCAGCTTTGCAGATGCTCTTCGATGAGCTGGCCGGTCTCCGGGTTGGTGAGGTGTTCGGCGTAGAGGGGGAGCAGGTCCCGGATGAGTTCACAGGGCAGTTTCATGAGTACGACCTCCTTTTTTCGTGTCCGTTCACCTCAATAACGCCCCAAAGACGAAAATATTACAAGAATCTCCGAAACTATTTTTGCTTCACCCGTTTTCACGCCAGAATGCTCCGCCGCTGGTCTGGAACAGCAGCCAGGGGTTCACGCTCTTGCTGCCCAGTTTGAAGTCCATGGTCATCTCTTCGCCCAGCGCACCGACGGCCTGCCCTTTCTGGACGGTCGCGTTCCGGCTGACGGAGAGGGTCTGCAGGCCGTAAAGGTAGCTGCGCAGGCCGCAGCCGTGGTCGATGACGACGGTGTTGCCGGTGAGGGCAAGGTTTCCGGCAAAGACAACGACGCCGTCCGCCGGAGCGCGGGCCGGGTCGCCGGGGATGGTGTAGAGTTTGGTGGAGTTGGAGCGGGAACCCTGCTGGCCGTTCGTAACCTTGACCTGACCGAAATCCAGCAGGATGAAATAGTTCTCGGCCGGGCAGATGAACCCGCCGGACCAGAGCTTTTCCCGCACAGGCAGCTCATACAGCGGCCAGATGTTGTTCCGGAACTCGGTGTTCGCGGCCTCGGTGGGGGCCGGTCCGGCCTCGACCTCCGCAGTGCCGAAGTCTTTGGGCAGAACGGTCAGCGTCCGGGAAATCGTCTCCCCGTTGACCGTGATGCGGATCTCGTGGGCTCCGGCGGAGGCATTGTAGGCCGCAGGGATGTAGGCCCGCCAGCCGGAGGGGCTGCGGGTGCATGAAACACTGCCGAGGTCGGTCTCCAGGGTGGGGGCCGTGTCCCCGGCCATGCCGGTGATGGCAACGCCTACGATGCCGCCCTGCTCGACCCGCTCAGCCGAAAGCTCGACGTTGGCGCTGGCCTGCAGCGTGAACCGGAAGGAGAACCGATACCAACCGGTGGGCCGGGCCGGGTGTTCCTGCCCCCAGTTCTTATGAATGGAGCCGTTGGTACCGCCGTCGAACTGGGTGGCAGAAAGGTCGGCCGGGAGCCGCCAGACTGTCATCGTGGCCTTGTAGCTGCCGTTGGCCGGGAAGAGGAAGTCTTCATACTGCCCGGCAGAACCGGCGAACACGAGGCTGCCGACGTCGGTCTCGATGGTCAGGGTGGTGTAGGTGGCCCAGTCGGGAAGGGCGAGTGCCGGGTGAGCATCGTACAGTGTGCCCAGCTTTTGCACGGTAAGGGTGTCCGGCTCGGCAAAGACCCTGTCGAGCACACCGCCCACCAGCGGCACCTGCCAGCAGGAGCCGTTCACTTCCAGTGCCTGCCCGCCGAACTGTACGTCCGCCGCAGGGCGGGCCCCCTCGCCGGTAAAGGAATAGCTCACGGCCATTACGGCCCCCAGCAGCACGACGACGCCCAGCGCGACGCCGATGATCCAAAGAAAAAATCGCTTCATGATATGTAACATCCTCCTGACATGAAAGTGCAGGGTTGCAAAAAGGGCGCACGCGGCGGGTCAGGAACTGACCACCGGGTGCGCCCTTCAGCGGATCGGTTATTCTTCTGCGGCGTCCTCGGCAGGTGCGTCGGCGGGTTCCGCCTTGTCTTCGCCAAACAGCAGGCGCTCGTACTCATCGAGCTCCTTCTCGCGGCGGCGGAGATAAACGGCCACGGCGGCCAGTGCACCGGCGATGGCGGCCAGCGTAGCGATCACGGCGATCAAACAAGATTTCTTCATAGGTTCAGCACACTCCTTTTTTGGGTCGGAACGATGGGTCCAGAACATCCTTTGTGTCGGGGTGGCCCGTTTCGCGGTGGGCCATGGAACCGCCCTTGCGGATATCGTGTAGAAATATCACGTTAGGAATATTATACCCGGAATGCAAAAAAATTACAACTGCCAATCCGTAAATTTTCATCGACCTGCACGAAAGAAGTTAAAATGCAGCGGCCAGCAGTTTGCGGTACGCCTTGAACGCACCGGGCAGGGTGTACGCGGCTTCCAGCTGTTCCGGGCTGGCCCAGACGCAGCCGGCGGGGGCGGGCTGGCGCTCTGCCGTGAAGAGATAGCCGCCCATGTGCCACTCGATGTGGCTGAAGATGTGCCGGGCCGGGCGGAGGGCTTTGGCGGCATCGGGGGTGCAGACGACGCCCAGCGCCGCCAGACGGGCGCGGGCCTCGTCGGCGGAGAGAGATTCGTCCTCCCAGAGCACCGGCTGCCACAGGCCCGCCAGCAGCCCCTTTTCGGGCCGCTGCTGGAGCAGGACGCCCTCCGGGCTGCGGACGAGCGCCAGCGTCACCGGCTCGATGCGGCGGGCCTTGGGGGCCGCTTTGCGGGGCAGGGTGAGGGCCGTCCCGGCGGCATGGGCGGCGCAGAGATGGGCCAGCGGGCACTGCGCGCAGAGCGGGGCACCGTTGGGCACACAGACCAGCGCACCCAGCTCCATCAGGGCCTGATTGTAGTCGCCGGGGGCAGCCGGGGGCTGGTGCTCCATGACACGGGCTGTGAATGCCCGCTTGACCTTGGGGTCGGTGATGAGGCGGTCGTCGTTGTACAGGCGGGAAAACACCCGCAGCACGTTGCCGTCCACCGCAGGCACCGGCAGGCCGAAGCTGATGGAGGCGATGGCACCCGCCGTGTAGTCGCCGATGCCGGGCAGGGCGCGGAGGGCATCGTAGTCGGCGGGCAGTTCGCCGCCGTACTGTGCACAGACGAGCTTTGCCGCCTTTTGCAGGTTCCGCACCCGGCTGTAATAGCCCAGACCCTCCCACAGTTTGTGGAGCTTTTCCTCCTCGCAGGCGGCAAGGGCGGGGATGTCCGGCAGAGCGGCAAGGAACCGCTCATAGTAGGGCAGCGCCGCCGAGACGCGGGTCTGCTGCAGCATGATCTCACTCAGCCAGACATGGTAGGGGGTGGGGTCGGAGCGGAAGGGCAGGATGCGGTGGTTCGCATGGAACCAGTGGAGCAGGGCGGGCGAAATGTTTTCCACGAAATGTTACCTCGATGTTGAAAATAAAGAAAGAAAAGCCTCTCCGTCAAAGCCTGACGGCTTTGCCAGCTCCCCTGCTAGGGGAGCCTCTGGCGAAAAGGGAACGTTTCCCGTTCTGCCAAGGCCTCTCCTCGGTAGGAGAGGTGGCATTGCGAAGCAATGACGGAGAGGTTTACTCATTTTTTAGAATCCGTAAGCGGTGCGGGGGAACGGCAGGACATCACGGATGTTCTGGATGCCCGTGAGGTACATGATCATGCGCTCGAAGCCCAGGCCGTAACCGGCATGCTCCACGCCGCCGAACTTGCGCAGGTTGAGGTACCAGTCGTAGCTGGACTTGTCCAGCCCCAGCTCGTCCATACGGGCTACCAGCTTGTCGTAGTCTTCCTCACGCTGGCTGCCGCCGATCAGCTCGCCGATGCCGGGCACCAGCATATCGGCTGCGGCCACGGTCTTGCCGTCCGGGTTCTGCTTCATGTAGAAGCTCTTGATCTCCTTCGGGTAGTCGGTGACGAAGACGGGCTTCTTGAAGACAACCTCGGTCAGGTAGCGCTCGTGTTCGGTCTGGATGTCCACGCCCCACTCGACGGGGAACTGGAACTTCTTGTTGTTCTTCTTCAGCACCTCGATGGCGTCGGTGTAGGTGATGCGGCCAAATTCGCTGTTCGCCACCAGCTCCAGGCGCTCGATGAGGCCCTTGTCGATGAACTGGTTGAAGAAGGCCATCTCGTCGGGGCAGTTGTCCAGCACATAGCGGATGACATACTTGGTCATGGCCTCGGCGGTGTCCATGTAGCCGTTCAGGTCGCAGAAGGCCATCTCCGGCTCGATCATCCAGAACTCGGCGGCGTGACGGGTGGTGAAGCTCTTCTCCGCACGGAAGGTGGGGCCGAAGGTGTACACCTTGCCAAAGGCCATGGCCATGGCCTCGGCCTCCAGCTGGCCGGAAACGGTCAGGTTGACCGGCTTCTCGAAGAAGTCCTGGGTGTAATCGACGGTGCCGTCCTCGTTCTTGGGCACGTTCTCCAGGTCGAGGGTGGTCACACGGAACATCTCACCGGCACCCTCGCAGTCGGATGCGGTCAGCAGCGGGGAGTGTGCGTAGACGAAGCCGTTCTCCTGGAAGAACTTGTGGATGGCGTAAGCCGCCACGCTGCGGACGCGGAAGGCAGCGTTGAAGGTGTTGGTGCGGGGGCGCAGGGTGGGCATGGTGCGCAGATACTCCATGCTCATCTTCTTTTTCTGCAGCGGGTATTCGTCGGCGGGGCAGTCGCCCAGGATCTCGACGGAATCGGCGTTCAGCTCAAAGGGCTGCTTGGCCTGCGGAGTCAGCACGATGCGGCCCACGATGCGCAGGCTGCTGTAGAGGCCGGTGTGGATAACGGCATCGTAGTTTTCCAGCTTGCCGGCTTCCAGCACGACCTGCAGAGTCTTGAAGCAGCCGCCGTCCGACAGGGCGATGAAGCCGATGTTCTTGGAGTCGCGGATGTTCTTTGCCCAGCCGCAGACGGTCACGACGGTGCCGTCGGCGGGGGTGTTCTTGTACAGCGAAACGATCTCAGTGCGTTCCATGGTATCTCCTCCGATATAAAATAAAAAGACAGCTTTGCCCTGAAGTTTCAGGGCGAACAAGCTGTCTTGTAATGTCCGCGGTGCCACCTGAATTACCGGAAGTGTCCGGTCGCTCACGCGCTCATCTCAAAAAGAAAGCGCTGCCCTTGTAACGCGGGGCGCAGCGGCGCACCTACTGGCAGTTTTGCAAAAAACTGGGGTTCAGGTTGCAGCTCCTGGGTGTTCGTTCGCGCAGGGGGCGCTCACGGCTCGCAGCAACTGCCGTGTTCTCTGGAAGCGTCCCGGATGCGTTACTTTTCCCGATCTGTGCTTTTCGGTAATTCTAAAAATAGCACAGGAAAGCAGCTTTGTCAATCAAAAATCAAGACTTTGTCTTGCATTCCGGGCCGAAAAATGATATCATCTAAAATGATATGTTGTGCGCTTTATACCCATCCTGTTTCCGGGCGTTCCGGGGAGGCATCCCGCGCCGCAAACTCTCTGTTGTTTTAGGAGGACATTTATGACTGAAAACCAGATCCCGTATGAGCAGGAAGAGGAAATCAACCTCCTTTCCCTGCTGTTCACGGTCCTGCACAAATACCGGCAGATGGCGGCCGCAGCCCTGGTCTGCGCCGTACTGTTTGCAGGCGTGGCTGTTGTGAAGAACATCTCGTGGAACGCCGCCATCCAGAAAGCGGCAGAAGAGGGCGAGACCGCACCCCGCACTTCGGCCCAGCAGACGTATGAAGAGGACATGGTCGAGTACCGCGAAGCACAGAACAAGCGCGATACCGACGTGCAGAGCTACAATCAGCAGCTGCGCGACAACGAGCGTTCACAGAAGACGGTCCAGTTCAACATCGACAACGCCGAAGAGTACATGGAAAAGTCCGTCCTGAACAGCATCGATCCTTACAATGTCTACAACGCCAGAGCGGATCTGTACGTCACCACCGATTATAAAATCATGCCCGGCATGGACTACCAGAACCCCGACTACACCAGCTCGGTCCTGAGTGCATACACCTCCCTGCTGACCAACCACGAGGCCATTTCTGCCATTGCAGAACAGTTCAACATGGAAGAGCGGTACATGCGGGAGCTGGTCAGCGTCTGGGGCGACAACTCCACCCGGTTGCTCTCCATCAGCATCAACGCAGCATCCGAGGAAGATGCCACCGCCATTCTGGACGCTGTCATCGCCCGGATGAACGGCCTGTACGAGACGATTGAGTCCACCGTGGGGCACCACAGCATCACACTGCTGTCCCGCACCAGCAGTGTCACCGTGTCCACCAATCTGCGCGACCAGCAGCAGAACACCCGCGACAACCTGACCAGCCTGCAGAACCAGATGACCGATCTGCAGGCGCAGCACGACCTGCTGGAGCAGAACATCCAGAAGGCCGATCAGGACCTGGCTGCCCTCGAAGTGCCGAAAGAGCCGGGCGACGGCAGTCCCTCTCTTGTGAAGTTTGCCGTGATCGGCTTCGTCCTCGGCGTGGTCCTGGTAGCCGGCGCTGCGGTCGTCAAGTTCCTGACCGCCGGCCTCGTCTACTCTGCGAAGGACCTCAAGTCCACCTGCAATCTGCCCGTCCTCGGTACGCTGGCCAGTGCCGCTGCCCGGAAGGCAGTCAAGCTGGACGCCAAACTCAACAAGCTGGAGGGCCGCCCCGATGGCAGCCGCGACGACGAGACGGTGCGCCTGATCGCCGCCACCATTGCCAGCCGTGCCCCCAAGGCTGATCGCATCCTCGTCACCGGCGATCTGCCCGCAGAGCAGCTGTCTGCCCTGACCGCCCAGCTGCAGGCTGCCGACACCCTCCGTAGCCGGAAGCTGACCTGCGCCGAGAGCGTACTGGTCTCCTCCACCGCCGTTCTGGAAGTCAACGCCGCCGACGCGGTGGTGCTCGTGGCTGACTGCAGCTGCTCCCGTTACAGCAGCGTGAACGACCAGAAGGAGCAGATCGCTCGTCTGGGCAAGACGGTTCTGGGCTGCGTGGTATACGAATAATGGATCTTGCCCGCTCAGGTATGGTGCTGCGATGCCTGAGCGGGCTTTTTTATTGCAAGGCCCTGATCAGCCCCTCGGCGGCCAGCTGCCCGGCGTACAGGGCCTCGTTGAGGTTGTTGCCATGGCCGCCCACCTCGATGAGCAGGCTTCCGGTGGTGAGGTCCTGATTGTAAAAGCGGTAGCTGAACAGCACGGGCCGGGTGAGGCCGGGGAATGTCCCCTCCATCGCCCGCTCCCATGCGGCGGCGAAGCGGAGGTTCTGGCGGTAGTTGGGCAGGGAGATGCTGCTGCCGTTGTCACACCCGCAGATGATCATGACCTGAGCCGCCTGCTGGCCGTTCACGGTGCAGACCGGGGCCATCCGGGAGCCGTTCTCGGTCTCGATGGCGTCGCGGTGGACATCGAGCACCACCTTGATGCTGGGGTATTGGGCTAAGTACTGCTGCACCACAGCGCGGCTGTTGGCGTAGCTGCCGGTGTAGCTGGGGTAGTCGTTCAGGGTCTCGTCGTGGAGGGTGTTCAGCCCGGCGGCATTGAGGGTGTCGGCCATGACGCGGCCCACGGCGCACATGTTATCGTTCCGGTCGGTGGTGCGGGAACCGTCGCCGGGGCGGAACCACAGCCCGGCCGAAAGGCGGTAGTCCTCGGTGGCGTGGGTGTGCATGATGAGGACCTGCGGCTCCGGGCTGTTCCACTCCACCGCAAAGGGGAGCGGAGCTTCGACCTCGGCCGCGATCTCCGCCGCCGGGACGCGGGTGTTGTTCTTGATGCTGCCCGCCCCGCAGGCCACGTATTTTTCGCCGCTGCCCTGCGGATAGGTCTTTTCAAGGATGGTGCCTGCGTCTTCGGGCCGGGCGTCGTCGCCTTCCAGCGGGACGAGGTAGGAGCGGTCTGCGGCTGCGGGCAGAGATCCCGGAGCGGGTTCGAGGACTTCGGGCGGAAGCGCTTCTGCTGCAGATCCGGTGCTCTGTGCGGAGGCAGCCTGCTTCCGGCTGAGGGAAAGGGCCGTCTGCGCGGCGGGCAGCGGCCCGATGATGAGCGCCGCCAGACTGAGCACCAGTCCATGGGCAAAAACGGTCAGCGCCAGCATCAACCCCGCCGCCCCGGCCAGACTGAGCACCGGCCCGGCCCCGAAATCTCCCTGCCTGCGGCGCATGGCGGACACCTCCTTCCCTCTTAATAGGGTATGAAATTAACCTGTAGAGATAGAACGTTTCGTGCCGGAATGCCAAGGCCTCTCCTACCAGGAGAGGTGGCACCGCAGGTGACGGAGAGGTTGTACAGAGGAAAGGCTTCCCTTCATACAACCTCTCAGTCTCGCCTACGGCTCGACAGCTCCCCTGGTAGGGGAGCCAAGGCCTCAGCTCGTCAGCCAGCCCAGCTGGGCAATGCTCAGGCGGGGCTGCAAAGCACGGTTGATGGCCGCGGCCAGCAGGGCGGCCCCGTGGGCGATGACGCTGTCCAGCTCGCGAGGGGTCACCACAAGGTCGCTGCCCTCCTCGGCCTGCATCAGGGTCGGGATGCCTGCCGCTACGACCGGCACCCCCAGCCGGGCTGCGTCCAGATGGCGGCTGTGGCCGGGCTGGGCCG